>Ga0209415_10001869_pt1 | contig 39816 bp, 39 predicted proteins | sample PeaSoiSIISIP2007_FD_187696 | JGI IMG/M metagenome (GOLD analysis project Ga0209415, IMG submission 187696) | Peat soil microbial communities from Weissenstadt, Germany - SII-SIP-2007 (SPAdes) (version 2) | ecosystem: Environmental > Terrestrial > Soil > Wetlands > Peat | place: Germany...
GCGATCTTACAGCCCAGTAGGCCCTCATGCCCCACACGACTGCCACAGCTCTCAAAATTTCAAATATTTTTGGCTAGCACTCACAGATCGTCCCGTTTGCGGTGGCGGCGGGCCGTGCGTCGACGCGATCGCTGTCGCGCAGGGCCCGCCGTCGGACCGCATGACGCCGGGTCTGCGCACGATGTCGCGTTCGGATCAGGCGTGAGTCAGCCGAGAGGTCCTCGCCGTCATCGACGCGTTAGAACAGCGACGTCCCCTCCGGGCCTGTCAGCGCGACATACGCTTCCGGATCGAAGAAGAGGCGCTCGGCGGAGCAGCAGAACGTCTCCACATTGGTCACACGGAAGCCGGCGCGCAGCAACGGCGGCAGCGCCGGATGTGGCCCGGCGAGCGCGACACAAGACGTCAGCGCGTCGTGAGGGCGCACCGTCCCGACGGCGTCGCGGCGGTGCGCGACCCACCTGAGCAAGGCCCCCAGGCACGGGGTGGCGTCGGCCGCCGCGGCCACACCGAGAGGCCCGAGCCGGACTTCTGGCCGCTCCCCAGCGTCGCCGTCGCGGCGCCACGCGTATCCGTAGCCTACCGTCGCACCGCGTCGCCTGAACCACACCGGTACCGCTCCGAGCACGCCCTGCCAGTATCCGTGGTCCTCAGGACGTCTGCGTCCGCCGACTCGAGCGTCCCACGCAACGAGGGCGGCATCCCCGGGGGTGGCGACGGCGACGCACACGTCATCGCCGGGCAAGCGCGCGAGTGCCGGGGCCGCGCTCGTGAGCGCGAGGTGCGGCCAGTGGGGGCGCATGCCGGAGCGAACGTACAAGGCCAACGCGCGGGGATCTCCAGAACTCATGGTGCAGTACGCGGTGGCGGGCGTCGTCAGTGCCGCCTGCAGCAGCGCGGCACCGATGCCGCGAGACTGGAACGTGGGGCGACGAAGAGGTCCGAAAGAAACGCGACCCCGCCGCGTTCCATCAGTCCGGCGTAGCCGACCACGTCCTCGCCGCGTTCCGCGACCCACACCTGCCCCGTCGCCAGCACATGGTGGTAGAACGAGGGCGGCGCTGCCGCCCCTGCCGGGCCGTGCCGCGTCGCGACACGCCACACCGCATAGACCGCGGGAAGATCCGCGTCCCCCGCTCGTCGAATTCGGACGTCCACAGCCCACCGGCCTCCACGCGCCGCCGTCCCGAATCTGTCTTTTCACGGCGCGGGGAGTGGGACCCTTCGAGCCACAACACAGCTGCCTCCCCCCGACCGGCCACGGCCGCGGCGCGACCCCGGCGTCACCGGGGGGACTCGACGACCGGAGCGGGGCGTCCACGAACGAGCCTGTCGATGGCGCACCCAGCGAGCAGGTGACCGTTTGGTCGTCGTCTAACCCGCCCGAGAGCTATCGCCCGCGGGTCCGGGAGCGCCGCACCGATGCCCTGGTCGATCGCCCCCGCCGAGAAGGCTGACTCAGGACCACCGTGGCAGAACGACTGCGGGGACGAGACGATGGGACAACGGCTCAGGGACAGGCAGTCTGCGGGGACGACGTCCGATTCCGGTCGGCAGTGCCTTCGCCATTGTGTCGCCACGCTCGCCTATCGCGCGGCGAAGACCCTGCGCGGTTCGCCCCACGATTTCGCGGAATTCCGCCTGCCGGGATCCACCCGAACTCCGGGGGCGATTCTCGCGCACATGGGAGACTTGTTGGACTGGGCGGTATCGATGGCGAGCGGCGCGCGCGAATGGCACGAGTCCGCGCCCTTGCCCTGGGACCGGGAAGTGATGCGGTTTTTCGCTGCGCTCGAGGCGTTTGATGGGTATCTTGCGTCCGACGCCCCGGTGCGCTGTCCCGTGGAACGACTCTTCCAAGGCCCGATCGCTGATGCCCTGACCCACGTGGGGCAACTCGCCACACGGCGGCGGCTCGCGGGCGCCGCCGTCCGGGGTGAAAACTACTTTCTCGCGGACATCACGGTGGGTCGCGTCGGTCCGGCCCAATCCGCTCCCCGCCGCGAGTTTGACTAGAGATACTCGCCTGCACGCGCCGCGACGCCGGGGATACGAACAAGGGATGAACGGTCCGGCCGGCGCCGGCTGATCGCACCGAGCCCTGCGGCGCGCGTGATCACCGCCCGCAGATAGCGAAGCGCTTCGTCCAGGTTCTCCCGCGCCCGGGCGGTCAGTTCCTCTTCGACCCCGACCGCGTAGCCCCTGACGCCGACGAGGAGCGCCCGGGGCTGGCGCCCGTAGACCTGTTCGCAGATCCCCAGGAGGCGCTCCGGGCTGAGCGCGTGGCTGGTGTACGCCGTCTCGCCGCCGGAGAAGACCGGTCGCGCCTGGAACGGCTCCGGCCCCGACTGCGCGGCGTCTACGAACAGCACCCAGTCCTGCTCGGCGGCGTCGGCGGCATCCTCAACCGACAGCTGGACGTTCACGTGGGTACGCACGCCGGGCAGCCGCAGCCCTTCAATGGCCTCCGCGGCGGCGGGGCCGAGCCCGTCGTCCTCGCGACCTGGGTTTCCATAGCCGAGCACGAGGATCCGGGCTCCGTGGCCGTCGGCCCGCTCCGGACTTCCACCGTTCGGCGCGGTGTCCCCGGCACACTCAGGCACGGGTTCGCCTCGCGAGCTCCGCGCCATCCGGCGCCTGCAGCGTCACGATCAGCGGCATCTGACCCAGGGCGTGCGTCGCGCACGACAGGCACGGGTCGTACGCTCGAATCGCGACCTCGATGTGGTTGAGCAGGGCGTCGGTGATCTCCCGGCCCGACAAGTAATCCTGCGCAACCCTGGCCACCGACCGGTTCATCGCCTCGTTATTGTTCGTCGTCGCCACGATCAGGTTGGCACTGGCGACCTGACCACGGTCGTCGACCCGATAGTGATGGTATAGGGTGCCGCGGGGAGCCTCCACCCAGGCCGCGCCCTCGGCCCGGCGTGTGCCGGAGGTGACGAGGTCGGTGCCCTGCAGGGCGTCGTCGTAGAGCAGGTCCTTGATCTTCTCCGCGGCATGGATCATGTTGATCAGGCGCGCCCAATGGTAGGCGAGCGTCAAATGCACCGGCCGGCCGTGTCCCTGCCCGACGAACTCTTGGCGCGCCCGCTCCGCGATCGGGGTATCGATGAAATCGCAGCAGTTGATCTGGGCGAGCGGGCCGACGCGGTACCACCCCCGTTCCCGCCCCACGGCGCGGAGGTACGGGAACTTCAGATACGTCCAAGGGCGGACCTCTTCGGCGACGTGCGCCGTGTACTCGATCGGCGTGAGCCCGTCGAAAATCTTCCGGCCGTCGGCGTCGATCGCACGCAGGCCGCCGTCGTAGAGGTCCATCGCCCCGTCGCTGCGGACGAGGCTCACGTAGTTGGACGCAACGGTGCCGAACTCCGCGTGGCGCTGCGCATCCGCCCGGAAGAACCGCGTGTACAGCGCCAGCGCCTCCGCGGACCAAGCGATGATCTGGTCGATGTCCTTTCGCAGCGCGTCGCGGCGCTCGACCGACAGATTCTGGGTGACTCCCCCGGGAACCGCGCTGGTCGGGTGCACCTTCTTGCCACCCGTCGCCTTGATCACTTCCTGCCCGTACTTCCGAATCTGAATCGCCCATTTGGCGATCTCGGGGTACTCCGCGATGATGCCGACGATGCTCCGCTTCGCCACGGGCGCGTCGAACCCGAACAGTAGGTCCGGCGACGCCAAGTAGAAGTAGTGCAGCGCGTGCGACTGCACGATCTGCCCGTAGTGCATCAACCGGCGCACCTTCTCCGCCGTCGCGGTCAGACGGTCAGCCCCGACGGTCACGTCCAGCGCCTTCGCCGCACAGAGGTGGTGGCTCACCGGGCAGATCCCGCAGAGCCGCTCGACGATCAGCGGGACTTGACGGTACGGCTTGCCCAGGATGAACCGCTCGAACCCACGGAACTCGACGATGTGGAAGCGGGTCCGGGCGATCGTCCCGTCCTCGTTCAGGCAGATGGTCACCTTGCCGTGCCCCTCGATCCGCGTCACCGGATCGATCACGATCGTCCGCGCTCCGCGACCCTCGACCGACGTGCTCATCTCCCGCCGTCCCCCCGTTCCTCCGCCTGCTCCACCCGACACCGTTGGCTGCGGCGCGCGGGATTAACCAGGGGCCAGCCGCCGATAGGGCGAGCCCGGCTCCTTCCCCGCCAGCAGCGCCTTCACGCCGTTCCAGATCGCATCCCCCGAAGGCGGGCACCCGAGAATCTCGTAGTCGATCTTCACGACCTCGTGGCAGGGCTGCACCCGGTCCAGGAGCCGTGGAAGCTCCTCGTCGGCCGGGATCACGCCGCCGCCGTCCTGCGTGGGGCCCTTGAGATAACCCGTCTCGAGGCATTCCCGCACGCTGAACTCATTCCGCATCGCCGGGATGCCGCCGTTGACCGCGCAGGCGCCGACGGAGACCAACACCGTGCACTGTGTCCGAAAGGCGTGCAGCACGCGAACGTTGTCCTCGTTGCCACAGGCGCCCTCGACCAACCCCACGTCCACGACGCGGTCAAACGCCTTCTTGTCGTCCAACGGCGACACGTCCAGATCGACCAGGTCGACGAGTTCGAGGATCTGCTCGTCGATGTCGAGCAGGGACGTGTGGCAGCCGAAGCAGCCGGCCAGCGAACACGTCGCGAGACGCGGTTTCGCCATGAGGTCTCCTCTCAATGGACGCGCGCCGACGTACGGTACGATCCGCGGGGAAGCGACGGGACGACGATCCTCGCCACGTTCGTCTGCGGTGCGTTGCCGGGGATGGTCAGGATCAGGGCCGGGCGTCAACCGGCCAAGCCCATACTACGTTGTTATTCTCCGCCGAACGCGTCAGCCCCTTCGGCCGCCGCGCGGTCGGGCCGGCGTCACGTGAAGGCCTGACCGAAGCGCTCGCGGTGCGCCACCTCGGACAGCGCCTTACGCTGCTTCTTCCCCCGGCCCGCGGGGCGCGCGGGATAGCCGAACGGGAGAACCGCCAGCACCTCCAGACCGTCCGGGATCCCTAACAGGGCCTTGACGTCGGGCAACCCGAGGAACCCCACCCAGTTTGAGCCGACTCCGGCGGACCAGGCCGTCAAGATCATCGATTGGATTGCACGACTCGCGTCCGACACCGCAAATTTCGTCTGCTCGATCGCCACGACGATCGCCACGGGCGCCTGCGCGGTGTACGGTCCGCTTCGCGCGACTGCGCCCAACTGACGGAGCGTCTCCCGGTCCTCGACGACGATGAAGTGCCACGGTTGCCCGTTCATGCTACTCCCCGTCAGCCGCCCGGCCTCGACGACCCGCCGAACGATCTCTGCGGACACGGGTCTGTCTTGGTACGTGCGGACGGCCACGACCGTGCGCACCGCCTCGAAGACGTCCATGTTAGCCTTCCTCCTTTCGGAGCGCTGGCGGATGCCGTCCGCCGCGCCGACGACCGACGTGGCACCCTGGAGGCTACGCGAGGAGCACGTCGAGGATCTCCCGACTGTGCCCAGCGGGGCTCACCTTGCGGAACACACGAGCGATCCGTCCGTCTTCGGCTATGACGAACGTCGTCCGCTGATTCCCCCAGCGGACTTGACCCTGGCTGAGCTTCTGCTCCCACACGCCGTAGGCTTCCGCGACGCGGTGGTCCTCGTCCACCAGGAGTGGAAACGGCAGCGCGTACTTCTCCTTGAACGTCCGATGGGATGCGACGTCCTGCGGGCTGATGCCCAGGACGATCGCCCCTGCACCGCTGAGGGTTGCGTAGTCATCACGGAACCCACACGCTTCGGTCGTGCAACCGGGCGTGTCGTCCCTAGGATAGAAGAAGAGGACGACCCTGCGTCCACGAAGGTCGCTCAAGCGTACGGTGTTGCCTGAGTCGTCACTGAGCGCGAACGCCGGAGCGTATTCCCCTTCCGTCGCCATGCTTCGCCCTCCTCAACTGGCGCTCTGGTGGGCCACCGCGTGGGGACGGCCCGCACCTCGTCAGGTCGCCGACCCCGCGATCGGGGGGCTCTCCTTCGTCCATGCGCGCCGCCGTCCCGCCGCAGCCCGGAGCAGATCCCCGCGCACCGGCGATCGCGTCATCCCAAGAGCGTCCTCTCGTATTCGCCAGCGTGTCGCGCCCTCCTCTCCGCGAACGTCCGCGAAACCAAGACGCTGGGACGATATCCCCACGGTCGACGACACGGTGGTCGCACGATACCGACAGGGGCGCACCGGCGGACCCGAGCGGAACCGCGCCGCCACCCCGTCATGCGCCGACGCGCGTGCCGACTCCCTGCGTGCGAGGTCCTCGGCGTTCCTCGCCGCCATCTGGACCAGCGCCCGCTGGTAGGCACCACGCGGATCCGACGAGATGCCTGGCGCGAGGGCGTCCGACCGGCTGCGGTGCCCGGCGTGACGGTGTTCCAGGACGCTACTTCTTCCGGAACGGGGCCAGGACCCGGTCCGACTGCTGCGCCGCGTCCTGAAGCGCTTGGTCCGGCGTCCTCCTACCGGTCAGCACGGCTTGAAGGTCATTGGAGAGGATGCTCTGGACCTGGCCGCTGGCGTGCGTCGCGAGCTCGGCCTGCGCATAGGCGAGCTGGTCGCCCGCCGTCCGCGCTTGCGGCACCTTGTCCAGATATTGCCGGTAGAGGTCGACGCCGAGTGCCGACTTGCGGACGGCGACGTACCCGGACGCCTCGCACCAACGGGCCACCTGTTGCGGCGCCGTCATCCATTGCACGAACTCCCACGCCGCCCGCTGCCGTTCCGGCGGGATCCCCTTGAAGATGTATAAGTTGCCCCCGCCCGTCGGCGTCCCGTACCGCTTGTCGGCGGGCATGAATGCGGTCCCGACCTTGAACTGTGCGTTGGCCCGGATGAACGTCAGGCTCCCCGTGGAGTGATAGATCATCGCGAACTGGCCGGCGACGAACTGCGTGGGCAGCGTCTCCCACGTGGTGATCCCCTGGGGCTCTAGCTTGAGGGCCTGGAGCCGCAGCCAGAAGTTCAGGGCCGCGTGGGCCTCCGGCGTATTGAAGTAAACCTCGGTGCCCTCGGGATTCGCCATCCTGGCTTGGCCGGCCTCGGCCACAAAGCCCTGGAACAGCCAGTAGGTCAATCCGGAGGTCGGGATGCCCACTCCCCACTGCGTCACGGTTCCCCCGGCATCGCGCAGCGTGAGCTTCTGGGCGTCCTGCATCACCTCGGCCCACGTCTTCGGCGGCGTTGCCGGGTCGAGGCCGGCCCGCTGGAAGGCGTCCTGATTGTAGTACAGGACGATCGTGCTCCGCTGGAACGGGATCGAGTAGGTCACGTTCCCGATCCGCGAGTTCGCCCAGAGCGCCTCGGGAACGTCCCGACGGAAGCGGTCCCCGCCGGCGCCCTGGATGAAGCCGTCGAGCGGGATGATCGCGTTCATGTCGAGCAGCGTGTACAGGTCGGACGACAGCAGTACGGCGACGTCCGGCGGGTCTCCGCCCATCACGGCGGTCTGGGCCTTCGTCATCACCTGGTAGTAGTCCCCAGCGAACACCGGGGTCACCTGGATCCCGGGATGGATGCGGTTGAAGTCGCCGACCATCCCGTTCATCACCGTGGCCAGCGGCCCGGAGACGGCGACCGGGTAGTAGAACTTCAGGGCAATCGCCGCGCCCGCCGGCCCCGACGACAGCACCGGCGCGAGCATCGCGAGCCCCACCAGCGCGCTCACCCATCGGTGCCTCACGGAACACCCCCTACGGCCGTCCGAGACGCCGGATGATCACAGGTTTCAGATCCACCACGCGACTCTCCTGCCGCTTCACGCGACCACGCGCGCGCGCCGACATCGCGACGCGCGCCGCGGACACCGCGATGGCCTCTGTCGCACGGCGACGCCCTACACGTACTGCCACGGGTAGTGGCGGAGTTCCCGGTCCCACTGGCGCCGCCGCCGCCGGTCCCACGCGGGCTCGAGCCCGGACTCCCGGAGGCATGTGCCGTCGTAGTCAGGAGGGAGCAACGACCGCAGCACGACGAACGCGTTGGGCGCGGCGGCGTAGACCAGCGTGTATCCCATCCGTTCGCTGACGCGCTGGAGCGCCAACAGGCTCTGCCCGGCGTTGGGCTGTCCAAACACCCGGAACATGGGATCATACGGCATCGTGACGCTGACATCCAACGGCACTTGGTTGTTGTATTCGATCACCACCACCCTCGGCCGATACACCTCGGCCACGGCCTTCCACAGCCAGTAGTCGTTGCCGTCCACGTCGATCGACAGCAGGTCAAACGACCGGGGCACCCGGTACTTGACGAACAACGGCACGATGTTCTCGGCCGTCACGAATTCCCGGTGCACCGGGATGCGCGGATCCTCGTGATCGCAGTCCATCAGCAGGCCGGACCATCCCTGCTCCCGCAGCCACCGCGTGTTGCACTCGTCGCCGGCGCTGCTCCCGAACTCGACGTAGAATCGGTTCGTCACGCCGACCAGCCGAAACAGGCAGTCGATCACGCCGTCCTCGCCGTTCTGCGAGTAATGCTTGGCTTCGTGCGCTTGGAGCGTGCGGAAGAGCGTGAGATCGCGTGCCTCGCGCGGTTCGGGCGATCCCCGAAACCGTGACCTGAGGAACCCGAGGAGGCTCACCCGGCGCCTCCCCCGCGACCCCGACGTCGATCCAGAAGCTCGTGCACCCTGCGGACGGCACGCCAGACGCCCTGCTCGCCGCGAATGCCCGCGCCGAGGAGCTGCGCGCGCGTCCGCATCCGCGCGCTCGTCGTCATCTCAGAGATCGCGGCCCGCAGCCGGGCGGCGGTCAGTTGGCGGCGCGGGATCGGAGCGGGTCCCACGCCCAGCGCCGCGATGCGCCGGCTCCAGTACGGCTGGTCGTAGAACCCGGGGATCCCCACCGACGGGACGCCGGCCCGAAGCGCGCTGGCGGTCGTACCGGGACCCCCGTGATGCACCACGGCCGCCACCCGGGGAAAGAGCCAGTCGTGCGGGACCGACTGAACGGCCAGCACGGTCTCGGGCAGGTCACCGAGGTCGACCGGGTAGCCCTGGACAAACAGCACCCCGCGGCAGCCGGCGCGCGCCAGGGCCTCCAGGGTCAGGCCGAGCAGGTCATCCCGGCGAGCCCACCCTATGCGCTCCAGCGCGACGAACACCGGTGGCGAACCGCCGCGCAGGAAGGCCGTGAGGTCGTCCGGCGGTTGCCAGCCGGACGGCGCGTCCAAGAACCAGTACCCGCACTCGGCGACGTTCTCGCCCCAGTCCGGGGGCCGGGGAACGACGCGCGGACTGAACCCGCAGAGGACCACGTCGGAGGTGGCGCCCAGGAAGCTGTGGCGATCCCGGTGGGACAGCCGGTGCCGGCCCACCCTCCGCGCGAGCCAGCGGCTCAGGGCCGGCGCAAAGAGCAGCCAATACACCTGTTCGGCGACGCGATAGGTGACCTGGTTGAACCGTCGCCCCAGCCGAAGAGCGGCGGGCGTGAGAAAATGGGGGAACGCGCGCGTGGGGCTCATCGGCTGCAACAGCGCCCAGCAGTACGGCACGCGCGCGGCCTCCGCCAGTTGCGGCCCGCCGATCGCGGCCGAGGAACCGATGACCAAGTCCGTATCCTGGCACGCGTTCCAGTAGTCGTCGATCAGCGCCTCGATGACCCCACCCGCCGCCCGCGTGACGTGAAAGGCGCCGCGGACGTAGGCCACGACGTCGTCGCCGGATTCCTGCCACCGGCGCCACGACGCGCCGGACGTCAGAGCCTCGAACGCCTGGGCCACCGGGGCGAACTGAAGCCCGCGCTCCAGCACCAACGCTCGGAAGGCATCCGGGGCGGCCACCCGCACCGTGTAGCCCGCGCGCCGCAGGCCGAGCCCCAACGCGACGTACGGCTGCACGTCACCCCTCGTGCCCGCGGTCAGCAGCGTGACGTGCATCTCACGTCCCGGCCTGCGCCGCCAGACGGTCGAGGGCCTCTTCGAGCCGGGCGATCACCTGCGCGGGCGCCGTGGCCGGGTCGACGCGAATCGGCTCCCCCACGCGCACCCGGACGCGGGGCGGCCGCCGGCTCGGCCAGATCCGCAGATCGCCGTTCCCCTCGATCCACACGGGCACGATAGGAAGCCCCGCTTCACGCGCCATGACGGCGATCCATCCCCCGCTGCGGTCCCAGCCGTTCCGGGACGAGATCCGCAGATCCGGGGACGCGACCGGGCTGTCGCCCTGGTCGATCATCTGACCGAGATCCTGTAGCCCGATCCGCGTGGCCCCGAACCCGGGGAGGACGGCGAAACCGAACGTTAGCGGCCACAGCACGTAGTAGACCAACCCGACGAGCAGCCGCGTCCGTAGCGGGGTCCCCGGCACGGGCGCGAAGAACTCGGAGAAGTCCAGGTTGGCGATCGTCACCAGGCGCCGCCGCTGACGGCGCGGCAGCGCGGCGTACACCACGAAGCTGTCCAACCAGTGGTAGTGTGGCGCGGCGGCGAAGATGCAGGGGCCGTCGAGCGCGCCGGCACCGGGCCCCCGCTCCACGGTGATGCGGGCGGACGCGGCCGCCCACGTTCCGATCAGCAGGGGCTGCGAGACCCGGCGGACGAGGCGTCCCAGGAATCCGCGGGACCATCCCGGCTGCCGGCTCGGCATCGGTCGCGCCGTCTGGACGGGCGGGGCGGCCTGCGCCGCCGCGCGCAGGTGCCCCAACGTCGTGCGCGGGGTGATCGCCAGCCAGTCCAGCGGACGGGACAGGTGGCGTTCCAGCAGCGTGAGCAGCTCCGCGGTGTCGAGGGAGCTCAGCCCCAACTCGTCGGTCAGCAAGAGCGCGTGGTCGGGGGACGCCTCTCCGCACTCGCTGGCCACGTACCGGGCGAGGAGCCGCAGGCGGCGCTGCCGGTCGCCGGTCGCCAGGATCTCGCCCAGCGACGGACGCGGGAGATCCGGCCCTCCGTCCGTCCCCTCGCGATCCTGCAGCGCCTGCACCCGGCGCGCCACCTCGTCCCGCCTGACCTTCAGCAGGCCGGCACGAGGGAAGTCGCGCTCCGGCCACAGCGTCCAGCCGCGCACCTGTTGGTGCGGTTCCAGCGCGCGGTTGGCCGCCGCGACGACCCGCTCCGCCGTCGCCTCCGGGACCAGCAGCAAGGCGGCGTGTACCTCGGTGACGCCGTTGCGGGAGAGGCCCAGCACGACGGCCTCGCGCACCCCGGGGACGCGCTCGATCGCGCCCTCGACGTCGCCCGGGTGCACGTTCAGCCCCTCGCTCGTCACGATGACGTCCTTCTTGCGACCGAGGAGGTACAGCTGGCCGCGGTCGTCTCGCCTCGCCAGATCGCCGGTCCGGAGGAACCCATCCTCGGGAGCGCCCGCCGCAGCGCGGCCGTCGCCGAACACGCGGTGCGAGACGCTCGGGCCCCGCACGAGCACCTCTCCGTCCTCGCCGAGCCGCACCTCGTGGTGGGGCAGCGGTCTCCCGATCGAGCCCGGACGGCGGCCGAATGGAGCGTTGACCTTGAGCGACACCAGCGCCGTCGTCTCCGTCAGTCCGTACCCCTGGACCAAAATGTACCCGCACTCATACCAAAAGCGCTCGTCGTCTGGCGCAAGGGGGGCGCCGCCCACCAGCAGGATCCAGAACGCATACCCCAATTGCGCGTGCGTGGCCAGGAACAGCGTGTGCCGCCGCCATGGGAAGAATCGGATCGCGCCCGCGCGCGCGCCGAGCGTGTCTCTCCCCCGGCCCGCGGGCGCCTCCTGGAGGGTCCGGGCGAGCAGGTGCTGGACGCGGGGCACCGCCAGCAACAGCGTGATCCGGTTCTGCCGGATCGTGCGGATCACGTGGGCCGGGTCCACGGAGTCGCTGTAGAGCGCGCCGAGGCCCAGCGTCAACGGCACGCAGAGGCCCATCAGCAGGCCCTGCACATGGCTGAGGGGCGACAGCACGAGCAGGCGGCAGGGCAGCCACCGCGTGACCCACCGCCAGCGGTCGAACGCGTGCAGTTGCGAGACCAGGTTGCGGTGGGTCAGGACGACGCCCGTGGGATCCCGGGTGGTGCCGGAGCTGTACAGGATCACCACGGCGTCGTCCGGGCGCACGGAGACCTCGCCCTGGGGCGCGGCATCCTGGGCACCCTCGTCGAAGAGATCGAGGACGGAGCGGCACGGGCACTCCAGATCGTCGACGCCCTGCTCCGGCCCGTGCACCACGAGCGCCGGCCGGACCTCACGCACCAGGCGGCGCACCCAGTCGGCGGACGCCGACTCGTCGACGGGGACCACGACGACCCCGCGCAGGACCGCGCCGAGGAACGCGCCGGCCCACTCCGGGCCGTTGCCGGCCCACAAGAGCATGCGATCGCCCGGCGCGATCCCGCGATCCCGAAGCCAGCGCGCAACCGCACGCGACGCGCGGTGGAGGCGCCGGTAGCTCCACCAGCGGGTCGCGTACGCTCGGCGCAGGCCGACGGCCGGCCGGTCGCCGTATCCGGGCAGCCGCCCGATGAGGGACTGGACGGTCTCTTCGCTCACCGGAAACACAACTCCATCAGCGAGCTCGGCGTGAAGTTGGGCTGACAGTAGGAGAGGTAGACGCGCCGCCCGGCCTCGGCGGCAAATTGCGGGTGCTCAAAGCCGAGGTACACGAGCTCGCTGGTCGAGCGGTGGGGCACGCGGCCCACCGCCTGCGGCGACGAATACGGCCCGGTGATCTGCCGACCCAGGCGCACGGTCATCTGCTTGGTGAAGCTGTTGATGTAGGTCATCAGGTACCCGCCCAGATACGAGTTGCGCGAGACCGAGTAGTCGCTTCCGCAGGGCCCCAGGCTGCCGGCGAGTTCGAGCGCGGACGTCCACCCCTCGGTTTCCGCGCGCTCCGCGCGCCAGTAGGTGTACGCGGACGGATCGCCGAGACGGTCCGCGGGGGCGCGGCCCACCAGCGCGTGCACCTCGTGGCCGTGTCTCACGCTGCCGAACACATAGACCAGGCCGCCCTCGCGCACGGCCTGCACCCCGAGATGAAAATCGTCCGCGGCGAGCCGCCAGAGGCACCAGTCGCCGTTGTGGGAGACTCGGTGGCATGCTCCCGACTCGGGGTCGAGCACCGCCACGCCCACCCCAACGTTTCGGAAGCCCCACGGCGTCGTCGGGTCGACGGTCTTCACGCCCAAGTAGTAGAGGTAGACGCGGCCGTCGACGAGCACGCCGTGTTCCGGCCAGAAGCGCAGGTCCGCGGCGCGCTCCTCGGCCGTCGCGGTCAGGATCTCGACCGGAAACCCGTCCTCGTCCTGGTAGTAGTGCATCGCGCCGAGGGACTCGCGGAGGTCGCCTCCGGTGGACGTCGCCGCGCAGTTCGCCAGAAACACGCACGGCTCGTCCGTCGTCAGCCGAAACGGCGGGTGGGTCGCCCCTCGGCCCAGGGCTGCGCCCGGCGCCGCGAGCAGCGTGTCTGAGAACACAAACAGGGTCCGGTCGCCCAGGTCGATCGACTGGCCCCCGTCCTGCCCGATCATCGTCCAGGACGCCGTCTGCGCGCGGTGACAGTACCCCAGGGAACGCGCGAACCGCACGGGGATCCGCGCGTCCGGCACGTCGATCATCGCCGCCTCAACATCCCGAGCGTCTCCACCGTCCCGACGTAGTCCCACCCGGGCGCGGCGCTCGCGTGTTCCAGCACGCGGTAGGGCGCCTGGCCGCCGTCCTCGGGGTTCGGGTGGATGTCGTGGATGCAGAGGTACCCGCCCGGCTTGAGCGCCGGGCTCCACGTCTCGTAGTCGCCGAACGCGGCCGCTTCGGAATGACCGCCGTCGATGAAGACGAGACTCAGGCTCTCCGCCGGCCAGTAGCGGCCCAGTCGCTCCGATGCGGCCACGATCGGGATCGCCCAATCCTGCAGGCCCGCCAGGCGAATGTTCCGGAGCAGCGCCGGAAGCGTGGTCATGGCGCCTTGTGCCGCGTCGTACAGGTCGGGATCAAAGTATGGTTCCCCCGGCTGCTGTTCCTCGGACCCCTCGTGGTGGTCGACCGTGAAGAGGGGATACCGTCCGCGCGCTCTGCAGCCCTCGGCCAAAAACAGCGCCGACTTGCCGCAGTACGACCCGATCTCGAGACACGGGGCCAGGCCGGAGATCTCCTTCGCCAGCCGGTACAGGCACAGGCCCTCCGCCTCGGCCAGGAACCCCTTCGCACCGAGCGCGACGCTACGGACGTGCTCCCGCAACCGCATCTTCCTTTCCCGGGTGCTCCCACGCGGCGGTCTCCCCGTTCACGAGCTGCGCCCACGCCTGCCGGACGCGCAGTTCGTACTGCCACTGGGCGCCGTGGTGGGGGCCGCGATACGTGATGAGCTTTCGCGGTCCGCGGACCCTCGCATACAATGCCCGGGCCTCGTCGACCGGAATCGCCTCGTCGTCCTCCGAGTGCAGGATCAGCACCGGCCCGGGGCACCGCGCGATCCGCTCGAGAGAGTTCATCCGGGTGCGGCAGAACAGGCGCACGGGGAGATACGGGTACGCGCGCGCCGCCAGGTCCGGCACGGAGCGGAACCCGCTTTGGACCACCAACCCGCCGCAGGGTTGGCGCGCGGCGAGGTAGGTCGCCACCCCGCTTCCGAGCGACTGCCCGAAGATGATGATCTTGTCCGGCGGCACCCCGCACGCGCGCGTCACGAACGTCCAGGCCGCCTCGGCCGCCTGATACGCGCCGCGCTCGCTCGTGCGCGCCCCGTCGCCATAGCCGGGGTACTCCACCAGCATCGCGCCGACTGAGAGGGCGCGCAAGAAGCACGCGACCGGCAGCTCGTGGGTAATGTTCCCGTCGCTGCCGTGGAAGAAGATCACCGCAGGACGGCCCTCGGGGTTCGGGATCCACCAGCCCCGCACGCGGCTCCCGTCGGCGCACGGCAACCGCACGTCCTCGTACGGGATCCCGAAGCTGGCGGGCGAGCGGTCCAGAGGCGGACCGGGGCGAAAGATCAGGGCGTTCTGCCGAATGTACAGCCGGGCCAACAACACCAGCCCGACGGCGAGACCCACGAGCAGCGGGAGCGCGAGATACATCCCGACGCTACGACGGAGGCGCCCCGACGACCAGCGCCACGTTCTTCACCCCGCGATCACTGGTCCAGACCAGGCTGCGGTGATACGGACGCGGCTCCGCGCGCTCGAGGAAGTGCACGGCGCACCGCGGATCGGGATGCTCGCAGTTCGCGAGCGCCGGGACGACCTGTTGCTCCATGCCCATCACGGCGTGGACCAGCGAGAAGACGCCGCTGGCCGCGCCGGTGAACCCGGTCGCGCTGGTCGCCGCCGTAAACGGCGCCGCCGGGGCTTGGTCCCGGAACAGCTCACGCACAGCGTTCGCCTCCCGCAGGTCGTCGAGTTCGGTGGCGAGGCCGTCGCCGAAAATCGCGCCCACCTCTCCCGCCGGGCACGCGGCCGCCCCGAGCGCCCGCGAGGCCGCCTGGCGCAGGGCGGTCGCGTCCCCCGCGCGCTCGCGCTGCAGCAGGGCGACATCGGTCGTGTCGGCGTACGAGAGGAGCTCGGCATACGCGCGCGCGCCGCGGGCGCGGGCGTGCGCGGCCGACTCCAGCAGCACGAACGCGGCGCCCTCGCCGAGGACGTACCCGTCCCGGTCCCGGTCGAAGGGCCGGCACGCGCGGGGCGGATCCTCGTGACGCGTGGACAGCCGGCCGGCGATGAGATGCTCGGCGAGGCTGTCCATCCCGAGCAGGGTGTCGTATCCGCCGGCCACGGCGCAGTCGGTCTCCCCGCGCTGAATCGCGGCCATCGCCAGCCCGACCGACATCAGGCCGGAGGTATACCCGTTGGTCAAGTTCGTGTTCGGTCCCAGCACCTGGTGCTCGACGGAAATGCCGCACGCCCCAGCGTTGGGCAGCGCCCGCACGAGAAACAGGGGATCGAGCAACTTCATGCCCCGCTTCGCGAACAGGGAGATGTCAAACACCCCCGCCGGCGTCAACGACGCCCGCAGCGGCGGCACGAACACCTCGGGGTCGACCTCCAGGGAGAGCGACCCGACGTAGAGGCCGCAGGCCTCGAGCGTCGGCGCGTCCACGAGGCCGGCGTCGGCGACGGCTTCGCCCGCCGCGCCGACGGCGTACCCGGCGCTCGGGGACAAGAGCTTGCGGAGCATGCGGTTCGTGATCCATTGCGACCGCTCGAACCCGGAGACGCGGGCCTCCATCTGCGGCGTGGGGCTCGTGAACTCTGGGGCGCGGGCGAGCTGCACCGCCGACCGCCCGTCCATCCAGGCCTCGAAGTGCGTCCGGCTGCGCACCCCGAGCGGCGAGACCGCGCCCACGCCGGTGACCAGCACCCGGGGTTGGTTCATGCCGTCCCGTCCTCCGGCAGCGCCCAGCCGCCGCTCTGGTAGGCGAACCGATCGCGGTTGGTCCGGATCGCCGACGGGTCGGCGGTGTTCGCGTGGGCGTAGACCATCCGCGCCACGGTCACCACGAGCCCGTCGCCGACCCGCGCCTCGGCCCGCATCGTCGCCCCGTAGGGGTGGTCGTACAGCATCTGCACCTCGAGGGCCAGCGACTCCCCCTGCCCCACCTGGCGCACCACGCGCACGCCGTCAACCAGCATCAACACCATCTCCACCGCGAAGTTGTGGTTGTAGAGGTTCAGCATGCCGCCCACCTGGGCCAGCGACTCGATGATCAGCGCGGCGGGCATGACGGCCCGCCGCGGGTAGTGATCCACGAAGCAGCCGTCCGCCAGGGTGACCAGCTTCGTCGCCCGCATCCGTTTGCCGCGCTCCGCCTCGACGATCCGGTCGAACAACAGAAAGCGCACGGGACCTCCTCGCGGCCGCGTCAGGCCGACCAGCGTTTGACGATCAGGGTGCCGTTCTGGCCGCCGAACCCGAACGAGTTGGAGAGCGCGATGTGCAGCTCGGCTCGGCGGAACTGGTTCGGCACGTAGTCCAGATCGCAGTCGGGATCCGGGTGTTCGAGGTTGATCGTGGGCGGCACGATGCCCGTCGCAAGCGCCCGCACCGTGACCACCAGCTCGATGCCCCCGGACGCGCACAACAGGTGCCCGATCTGCGACTTGGTCGAACTAATCGGCATCCGGTACGCGTGCGCTCCGAAGAGCTGCTTGACGGCGTAGGTCTCGACCCGATCGTTCTGCAGCGTGGCGGTGCCGTGGGCGTTGATGTAGTCGACCTCCTCGGGCCGCGTGCCGGCGTCGCGCAGGGCCGCCCGCATGCAGCGGATCGCGCCGAGGGCCTCGGGGTGGCTGTCGGTGAAGCGGTACCCGTCGCAGGACGACCCGTAGCCGATGAGCTCCGCGTGGATCGGCGCGCCCCGCCGCTGCGCATGGGACAGCTCCTCCAGAATGACCAGCCCGGCGCCCTCGCCGAGCACGAGCCCGTCCCGCTTGCGGTCGAACGGACGGCAGGCCTTCGCCGGATCGCCCTGGTACGCGGACGCGACGCTGAGCAGCGTGAAGCCGGTCACGCAGACCGCCGACAACATGCTGTCGGCGCCGCCGGCGACCATCACGTCGGCCTGGCCCCGGCGGATCATGTGAAACGCCTCGCCGATGGCCTGCGTCGCCGACGCGCACGCCGACTGCACGGTCATGCAGGGGCCGCGGAGGGGGTGGCGGCCCGCCAGCAGCGTCGACACCATGCCGATGTCCCGCTGGGCCAGGAGCTCAGGCATCTGTCGGCAGATGGCCAGGTACTGATCCTTGTAGGACTCCTCGTGAAGCGCCTCGGTCGGCCACGCGTACGCGCCCTCGTCGATCACCGGAAAGTTCGAGGCCCCGACGATCACGCCCGCGCGCCAAGGGTCGTACTCCGCCTCTGCCAGCCCGGCGTCGCCCCACGCCTCGTCGAGCGCCCAGGCGCCCAGCTTCACGGAGCGGGTGGCGAACGGCCGCAGCACGTCGCCGAAGTCCGGGATCGTCAGCGCGTCCAGGTCGACCTCGCTCCCGATGTGCACCGGAAAGTCGTCGCTCTTGAACTGCCGGATCTGCCCCACGCCGGAGTGGCCCGCCACGATACGGTCCCAACTCGCGCGCACGCCGGCGCCGAGCGACGTCACCGCCCCCATCCCGGTGACCACGACGCGGCGGGCCGGCTCGGTCGTCATAGCGCGTCTGCGGCGCGATCCGGGTACAGCAGGAGAAACATCCGGCGGGCGTCGTCGGGATCGAGGTAGCGCTCGATCGGCTCCAGCGAGAGGGTGAAGCTCGCCGACGCCACCAGCGTGTCCTGCGCGTACGCCTTCCCGTGCACCTTCGCCTCCGCCTCACCGCGCTCGGCGATGGTGACCTCCACGCGCAACTGGGCGCCCGGCCGCACCACGCGCCTGAACTTCAGGTTGTCGAAGGAGCTGGCCAGGCCGAGCTGCCGAAAATCGCTGGCCTGGCGCACGACCCAGTCGGCGAGCTGCACCATGGACTCGACGATCATCGACCCCGGCATGATCGGCCGCGTCGGGAAGTGATCCGCCAAGAAGTCCTCGCTCATCGTGATGTTCTTGATGCCGGTGGCCCGCGCGCCCGGCTCCAGCTCCAGGATGGAGTCGACGAGCAAGAACCTCATGATTCGGCCTGCGTCTGCGCGAAGAGTTCGGTGAGGTCCCGCAGCAGGATGTCGTCGCCGCTGGGCAGCGGCACGATCTCCCCGCAGCCCGGACACTCCAGTTCGGGCATCACCGTCGATTCGACGAGCGCGGCGCCGCACGTCGGGCAGTGGCGCGGGGCCTCCGCTTTGGCCTCCAGCAGGCGCACGGTGATCCGCGCAAAGCTGCCCACGGTGATCATCTTCACCACGTCGATCGCCCGGAGCCCCGGCGTGATCTTGGCGGGGTCCAACTCGGGCATACCCTTGCGCAGCAGCTGCAGGCCCAGGTCGGTGACCACGCCGCCGGCCACGAGGTCTTCCTCGCGGAAGTGCTGGGCCGCCCGCTCCAGGATGTCCGCGCGCGGAAACTGGATCCGGTACTCCTTTTCGAGCAGAAACGCCATGTCCAGCAGGTCGAGCGACTCCGCGCCGAGCTCGAACAGCGACGAATCCAGCGTCACCTTGTCGAGCGGCAGTTCGAGCGATTTCGCCACGACCTCGCGGACCTTCTGCCGCACCTCGTCGGCGGGCACTGCCGGGCTAGCGTGCGCATCCTGCGGGACCATGGTTCCTCCTCGTGTGCTGAACTGACGCCGCGACGGGGGTCACAGGCCGAACCCTCCGGTGACGTGCAGGACCTCTCCGGTGATGTAGCTGGCCTCGTCGGAAGCCAGAAAGCAGACCGCCCGCGCGACGTCCGCGGGTTCGCCGAACCGCTTGAGCGGGATCTCGCCGAGGATCTCGTCGCCGGCGAGGGTGCGCACCCGCTGCGTCATCTCGGTGAGGATCACGCCCGGCGCGACGGCGTTGACGCGGACACGCTTGGGCGCCAACTCCACGGCCAGGGAGCGCACCAGCGCGTTCACCCCACCCTTGGCCGCCACGTAGTTGCCGTGGCCGCGCCCCGCCCGGTTCGCGGCGACGGACGACAGACAGACGATGCTCCCGGACTGCTGACGCATCATGAAGGGCAGGACCTCCCGGATGCACAGGAACGGACCGCGTAAGTTCGTCTGCATGACCGTCTCCCACTGGTCCAGGGTCATGATCCCGATCAACTGGTCGCGCACGACGCCGGCGTTGGCCACCAGCACGTCGATGCGGCCGAACTGCCGGGCGGCGACACGGACGAGCTGGCGCACGGCCGCCTCGTCGGCAACGTCGGCCTGCACCGCGCAGGCCTCTCCTCCCGCCCCGCGGATCGCGGCGACCACCTCTTCAGCCTCCGCCGCGGCCTGCCGGTAGTTGACGACCACGCGGGCGCCCTCCGCGGCCAGCTGGCACGCCACCGCGCGGCCGATGCCGCGCGAGCCGCCCGTGACGATGGCCACCCGATCACGAAACCGATCCACCGGGCTAGCCACGGTGGGAGAGGGCCAGCGAATAGCCCCCGTCCGCGACCAGGGTCTGCCCGCGGATCCAATCCGACTCAGGCGAGCACAGAAACGCCACGACCCCGGCCACGTCCTCCGGCGTGGCCAGCCGGCCCGCGGGCGTCCCGGCCACCACGTGCCGCACGAGCGCCTCGTAGTCGGGCGCCAGACGCATGCTCTCGGTGTCGACGAAGCCCGCGGACACGACGTTCACGTTGATGTGGCGCGGGGCGAGCTCCACGGCGAGATACCGTGCCAGCGTCTCGATGACGGCCTTCGCGGCCCCCAGACCGGCGTAGTCGGGCACGCAGAACCGGGAGCCCAGGCTGCTGAGGCCGATGATCCGGCCGCCGCCCTGCCCCATCAGCTCGGCGGCCATCTGCGACCCGAGCAAGAAGGCGCGGGCATTCATGTCCATCACCTTCTGCCAGTTGCGGCTGTTCAACTCCATCACCGGCCGGAAGGTGGTCCGCGCCGCGTTGCTGATGAAGATGTCCAGGCGATCGAACCGCTCCCGGACGTGGTCGAACAACTCGCGCAGCAGCTCCTCCCTGCCGACGTCGAGGGCCTTCATGGACGCCGGGACGTCCATCGCTTCGATGTCGGCCACGGTCTGGCGCGCCGATGTGTAGTCCATGCAGTAGCCGACGACGATGTGGGCCGGCTTCTCCCTCGCCAATCGCAGGGCGATCGCCCGGCCGATGCCGCGGGAGCCGCCCGTGATCAGGACGATCTGGTCCGTCAGCGCCATCTCACGCGGCCCCGACCCGTCCCAGCGGACGATACACCTGGTGCAGCAAGCGGCGCGCCAGGCGCGCCGGGTCGTGGCGACGCGCCACGTACGCCGGCCCGCGCCGGCGGAGCGCTCGCCACACCGCCGGCGTCTCCAGGATTTCGCGGATCTCGGCACACCACACGTCCGGATCTCTCGAGTACACGAGGCGGCCGCCCGAACCCGCACCGCAGGCCTCGACCAGCCCGCCGACGCCGGCGGCCACGACCGGAGCCCCGAGGCGCATCGCTTCCAGGGCCACGATGCCGAACGGCTCATAGCGGCTGGGCATCAGCACGAGCCCCGCCCGCGCGTAGAGCTCGTCCAGGGCCTCGCGCGCCAGCCACCCCACGACTCGGCAGGCCTCCGGAAACGCGGCGGCCAGGCCGGCGACGATCCCGTGGCCCGCAGCGTCCCCGTGGCCGCCCGCCACGACGAACCGGCGCCGTCCGGCAAGTCGGCGCACGATCGCCTCGAGCAACGCGATCCCCTTGGTCCGCGTGAAGCGACCCGCGAACACGATGGGACCGGCGTCCTCCGGCGCGGGCCGTGCGGGCGGGGGCGGCGCCACGCCGTTGGGCACCACGCTGCTGCGGGCGGCGAGCGCCGGCGCGCGGGAGACCGCCGCGGCCCGCTCGTCCGAACTCAGGAAGACGACGTGGTCGCTCTGGGACAGCACGGCGGCTTGGAGCCGCTGCCAGGCTTCGGCGCCGGGCACGCCCTCCAGTTCTCGGTCGAGCAGCGAGTGCGCGGTGTAGACGACGGGCAGACGGAAGCGGCGCCGGATCTCAAAGGCGAGGTCGCTGAGGGCGAGCGAGTGCAGGTGGACCAGATCAAACTCGCTCGGCCGCACCGGGCAACGTCCCCGGCCGAGCCGATGGACCACCGGGCCGCGCCCGCCCGCCGGCGCTTCGCCGACGACGACCGGGGCTGGCGCGAGCACGTGCACGTCCACGCCCACCCCGACCAGGGAGGCGGCCTGGGACGCCACGGCGCTGCCGATCCCCGACCAGACGCGCGGGGGGTAATCGGCCGTGAGCATCAGCGCGCGCACGCGGTCACCTCCGCCCCGCCTCGGGGATCCGCGCGAGCACGGTGAGCTGGTCGGAGTCGCCGCCGCCCAGCTGCCGCATCAACCGCATCCAGCGGGGAGACATCTCGTCCGGCAGCGCCGGGAGGCGGAGCCGCTCCGGCTCCTCGAAGCCGCACCGCGCGAGCAGCGTGGAAAGCGAGGCGTCGGTGAAGTACTGCAGGTGGACCACCGGGTTGATCGCCTCCCAATGCTTGCCGAGGATCTTGAAGTGCATCGAGCCCATGTCCGGCACCGCCACGTACAGCAGCCCACCGGGGTTCAACACCCCGGCGATCTCGCTCAGCACCGCCCGGGGGTCCGCCAGGTGTTCCAAGACGTGGCTCATCACCACGACGTCGAACGCGTTCCAGGGGACCGGGTCGCGCCCCAGCACGCACCGCGCGACGCGGTCGCCAAACTCGAGCGTGAGGCGGTCCACGTGCGCGTGCGAACTGTCCAGTCCGTACACCTCAAACCCGTACGCCGGCGCGACGCGCATCAGGTACCCGCGCCCGAAGCCCAGGTCCAGCAGCCGCGCGCCGGACGTCCGGACGCGCAGCCACTCGCAGATGACCTCGGCGTACATGCGCTGCGCCTCGAGGTACCGATCGTCCGACGGGCTGACGTCGGCTTCGAGCAGTCCGGCCTGCACCTCGCCGCTGATGCGGGGGCTGACGTACACGTGGCTACACGCCGCGCAGCGGTGGTAGGCAAACCCCTGCTTCTGGAACAACGGTCGGCGCTCGCTCGCGCCGCACGCCGCGCATCCACCGTGCACCAGCGCCGCCGGCCCGGCTTCCTCGATCACGTGCTGCAGCTCGGAGTACCAGAACAACCGCGCGGGAGGCGGCGCCGGACGAGGGGCAGCCTCCTCCGCGGGAACGGCAAACAGCCCGAGGCGGTGGGCAATCTCGAGCGACTCGGACAGTTTGGTCAGCGCCACGCCGCGCTCCAGGGCGGGCAGACGCGCGGCGAGCGCTCCCAGATCCAGAAACGTGTCGGCGATCCGGCGCTCGACCATGGGGGGCACCGGCCGTGACGGTGCGAGCTCCGCCAGGACCTCGTCCTCCCTCCGGTCGCTGTGCCCGTTCGATCGGCTCAGCACGAGCAGGTTGGGTTGCCCCCAGCGCAGATCTTCCTCCAGGTCCTGCACGTCGTTCAGATACTGAGCCAGCGCCGCGTACGTCTCCAAGAACGGCCACAGGGGCGAGGTCCACCCCGGGTCGAGGGCCGCGTGCAGCGCGCGCCAGGACTCGACGTTCTTCAGCCGCACCACCCGGTCGTAGTCCGCGAGGGACCACTCGTGGAGGTCGGTGTACTCCATGATCGCGCCCACGACCGTGCGGCGGAGCGAAGCGACCAGCGCGCGCAGCGTCGGGGCGTCCTCCGGGTGGTCCGGATCGGTCAGCCGGGTGAGTCCCTCGAAACACAGCAGCAGGCCGGCCAGGATGCTCAGGCCCACCACTTTCTGGGAATTGGGACCGCCCTCGCTCACCGCCGCCAGCAGCGTGTCGTGGCGCCCCTTGTACGAGAAGTGCTGGTCGATCACGTCGTCGAACACCCGCGTGATGGCGATGTGGACGAGCCCGCACGCCGTGACCGCGCGTCGAAACGCGTCCGGCAGCGGCCGCGCGGCCACCGCGAACACCGGCAGGTCCCACAGCGACCACTGCATCCAGCTGACGTACTCCGACGACTGCGCGGCCAGGCGCACCGCCACCGGGTTCTCCGCGGAGATCCCCGCGACGTCCTCCCGCATGCGCGCCAGGGCGGCGTCGATCCCCGCGCTGATCTGCGCGCGATAGGTCTCGATCGCTCCGTGATGCTCGGCGAGGAACGATGCGGCAACCCGACGGCTCTCCTCCCGGAGCGCCGCGAGGGCGGGCCAGGTCTCCCGGTGCGCGCCGGTCACCCCGCGCACCCTCCCGCACGGCAGTGGTCGTGCGCCAGAAACGCCACGGACAACGCCGCGGCCCAGGCGGGCGACCCGACCCCTTTGACCGCGAAGTCCTCGTACGGCCGGTCCGCCTGGGGCTCGAGGCCCCGCAACACCGCCAGGCGGGCCTGACGCAACGCGGGGCCGGTCTCGCCGAGATAGAGGAGCGCCGTCGCACCCAACGCGGTGCTGAGCGGGCCGCCGAACCCGCCCGTTGCGCGCTGCAAGCCGGCGAGCGAAGGACGCAGCCGGTCCGCCATCTCCCTCCCGCGAACGAGGTGGCCTTGCGCCCACGCCCGGCCCACCGCATAGAAGAAATACAGCGGATCGGGAAACAACGACGTGCCGTGCGCGAGATCGTCGGCGGCGACGTGCTGCCACAGCCAATCCGCCAAGCGGACCGTCTCGGCGTGCTCCCGCAGACCCACGCGGCACAGGTAGCGCAGGACCTCGACGTTGACGACCCGGTCGAACCCAACGATGGGCCGTCCCGTGTCGTCCGTCCACCCGTACGCGCCGCGGCCCCGCCGCACGAATGTGTAGTAGGCTCCGGAGTGAGACCGAAACTGCTGCACGGCGGCCAGCTGCCGCTCCCACCGCTCGAGCCCCTGGCCGCCATAGTGCTCGAGGAGCGCCACGGCGGCGGAGGCCGTCGTCGCGACGTCGGGGTCGATCCCGGCGCCGCGGCCGAAGAACCGCCAATCGCCCTCGGCTTCCTGCTGCCAGGCCAGGAAGCTGCGGATGCGCCGGCGCGCGTCGATCACGCCGCGCACGAACCCGTCGCGTGCCCGGTCCGGAATGAGATCGAGGCTCCCGTCCACCCATCCGGGCGACGCGGGGTCGAACAGCGACAGCGCGTCGTGCACAAACGCGGACACGAACGGACTGCGGCACTGCACGTAGCGCCCGTCCGGATCCCGTCGATAGGACAGGATTTCGCCGGACGGGTGCTGACTCCACAGGATCATCCGCAGGGTGCGTACCACCCGCTCACCGATGATCCGCTCGGCGGGGGGCTCGTCGGCGACCGTGCGGCCGGCCGCGGGAGACGGGGAGGGGCGGGACGGGAACGACGTCACGACTCTACCCGCTCCACCGCGACGGCAAGGTACTTGCTCAGGTTCGTGTTGCGCCACGCGCGCCACGCGTCGCGCACGTGGCGCGTGACGTCGCCGTGGAGCTCCGCCGGGACCGGTCGTTCCCCGTTGACCTCGCGATGGGCGGCCTCGTACACGACGTCGGCGAGCAACCCTCTGGCGCCCCGCGGCCAGGCCGGCAGGCGGTCCACGACCGCGCCGTAGGCGCGAACGAAGCGGTCGTACGCGGCGCACAGCGCCGGAACGTCGCCGTCGGCGCCCTCGAGCAGGCGCTCAAGATCGCGCCCCGCCGCGACCAGTCCGACTTCGGCCTCCGAGATCGGCGGCGCGACGAGGTCCGGCCGCACGAACCCGCGGTGGGCCAGCACCTGTTGCATCCCCGTCACCACGTCGCTGAGCGGCGCTTCGTCGTTGAAGTAGTAGCTCGACACGCTGGGGACGCGCCAGTCCTCCAGGCCGGGCGAGGCCAGTACCAGGGTCGTGCAGCCCATCGCCGGCGCGGCATGCGCGGTGAACGAGTCGGCGCAAATCACGACCCGGGCGCGCTCCAACTCCGCAAACACGCCGTCGAGCGGGAGTCCCCGCGCCGCGCCGGTTCCCGCAACCTCGAAGCGCCCGGCGTGGCCCGGGGTGCGGGCGGCGGCCGCGCGGGCCACGTCCGCCGAGAAGCGCCTCGTCGTCAGGTTGGGGCCGGGGTCCAAGACGAACCGCACGGGGTGCGCCCCATCCGACTCCGCCAGGGAGGCGAGGAGGTGGCTCCAGTACCGCGGCGACGGGTCGTACTTGGAGGTAAACGGAGACACGTAGATGTCGAGCCTCTCCCCCGCGGGGTTCGACCGCCTCGTGACGGCGGTGAAGTGGTCCGCAATCGACGGCGACAGCCCCAGTCCGCGCGCCAGCCGCGCGAGGCCGTGGTAGTAGTTGCCGAACGCGGGGGGCGGCGGGGCGAGCCGGTGAATCCAGCGGGTGCGGTTGTCGACGGCGACCATCACGTGGGCACCGAGCGACAGCTCCACGTAGCGCGCGATCCGGCCCTCACGGGCGATCGCCTGGTACAACTCGGGGTTCTCGAAGTCGATCAGCACGACCAGGTCGAACGCGCCCAGGGCGCCTTCACCCCGCATCGTGCGCAGCAGGTTGAGATGATCGCGGTACACGTCGATCCGGTCCACCGCCCCGACCCGATTCCACAAGCCCTCGTACGCCGAGAGCACGGTGATCGCGGCGTGCGGAGCGGCGGTTCTGATCCAGCCGGGCAGCGGGAACGTGATGATCTCGTCGCCGATGCCGATCGCCGGGCCGAGCAGCAGAAGAATCCGATCGGCGTCCCGGAGAAACTCGGTCGGCGGAGACGCGTCGCCGACGATGTAGGTGCGCGGGATCTCCGCCCGCACGAACGGGGCGAGCACGAGCTGCAGCCGTTCGGCCGTTTCGTGCAGGTTCCCCGGGTTCATGCTGCGCAGCAAGCGGGTGCTGGTGGCCGCGCGCGGGTGGTCCGAGGCCTCAAACACCGCCGCCAGCGACTGGAGCCCGTCGATGCGACGCAGCGCGTAGTGAGCGTTGCTCCGGCTGATGGGGCGCCGCGTGAGGAAGAATAGGTACCGCGACAGGAACAGCGCGGGCAGCAGGAGGGCAGGGTCCCACGGAGCCGGGGCCTGGGAGCGCGCCTGCAGAGCGTCCACGGGGCGGGCGACCCTCACACCGGGCTCAACGACGTCACGAGCCAGCGCTTGTCCCGCTGCTGTTTGAACACCGCGATGCGACGCTCGAGGATCGTCCGCCGCGCCCCGTCGGCGGGGTGCACGGCGTCGATCATCATTTCCGTGTACACAAGGATGGCCTCGGGGTACAGGATCGGCTGGGGCACCTCGACCAGCGACGCCTCGAACGTCCAGCCCCGGAGCGAGTCCAGCAACTTCCGGATCTGCCACGCCAGCCCGTTTCGGTCCACCTCGCGGTCGTCTTCCAGGGCGTGGTAGTCGGGGGCGACACACGTCAGGGCCGCCTCGACGTCCTGGCGGCCGATCGCGTGGACAAAATCGTACAGGCAGCTCACCACCGACTCCGCGTCGCTGTCGAGCATTTCCTCCTCGGACTCCGCCAGCAACAGCCGAAGGTTGAGGCGGCGGCCGGACGGCTCCGGGGCGGCCCCGCCCGGGGACGGGCCGAGAGACCCAGGGTCGCCGATCGGCGCCGGGGACAGGCTCCCGGGGCCGATCGGCGGAGCGATCGGGTCCTCGAAGAAACTGTCCCAGGGGTTGGCGCCGCGCGTCGCCGGCCGGAACCACATGCTTAAGCGGTCGGTGGCGCTGATCCGTCCGGCGAGGGGGGCGGCCGAGAGATACGACTCCTGCCACGGCGACAACGCCTCGCCGGCGTGGCCCATCTCGGCGAGCACGCGATGCAGCAACACAATCGCCTCGTCCAGCCGCGCGTCTACCGACCGCCTACCGGCCATTGCACTCCCCCTCGAGACCTCACGTCGGGCCGCGCCCTCGGCGCTAGTGCGACCGTTGCATCAGGTACTTGGAAAGCCGCACGAATCGGTACTTCGCCGGCGTCTCCGGCAGATCGGCGAGATACCGCACGGCATCGTCGATCAGCCGGGTCGCCGTCTGCTCCGCCCGCTCCCGGGCGCGCGTGCGACGGAACAACTCGTGCACCCAGGCGACGTCCTCCGCCGTGGTGTGCTCGCGGGGGCGGTTGAGGACCGCAAACAACCGCCCCCGCTCCGCCGGGACGGCGCGTTCGGAGGCGTAGGCCACCATCAGGGTGCGCTTGCCTTCCAGCACGTCCGAGCCCACGGGCCGTCCTTTCCCGCCGGCGATGTCCAGCACGTCGTCCTTGATCTGAAATGCCACCCCGGCCTGCAAGGCAAACGCCCGGAGGCTCTGCAGGTCTGGCGCGCCGGCACCGCCGATGATTCCGCCGCCGACGGCCGCCATCGCGAAGAACGCGCCGGTCTTCTTGCGCGTGCACTCGACGTACTGTTCCGGCGTCGGCGCGTCGTTGCGGCGCAAATTGATGTCCAGGCCCTGCCCCTCGGTGACCTGCAGGCCGAACTCCGACATCACGTGAAATAACTGGACCTTCGTCTGCGCCGAGTAGCCCGCTTCGAGAATCGCGAGCGAACAGAGCGGGATGAAGATGTCCCCAATGTTGATGGCGTGCGCGACGCCGAAGCGTTGCCACGCCGACTCCCTGCCCCGTCGCTCGCCGTCTCCATCGGCGATGTCGTCGTGGATCAGGCTGAAGTTCTGCAGGTGTTCAATCGCCGCGGCAAAGCTCAAGGCGGGCCGGTGCGACCCGCAGAAGATCTCGCACGCCGTGGTGCACAGGGCGGCCCGGATGCGCTTGCCGCCCCCCAGCACCTGGAACGACACGCCCTCCTTGAGGCCGTGCACCTCCGGGACCCGGTCGAGTGCCTGCTCCAGATAGGGCTGCAGCTGGCGATCCACCTCGAGCAGATACCGATCGACGTCGGCGTCCAGGCCGCTTCCCTGGGGCCGCGACGTGCGCCCAGACACCCCCCGGTCCGTCGATGGTACCGGCTTCACCTAGTCCTCCTGACCGGGCGCGTCCGTCCGGATCGAGTCTCGGCCGCCGTCGATCCCATGCCGGGTCGCCCGATACATCGCCACCCCCATCAGCAGCCCAAAGGTGGTTCCGGCCGCGACCCGTCCCGCGATCCGGGGCACCGGCGAGGCGAGCCGACGCAGGCTGCTCATCACGCGGCGGACGTCGGAGACGCCTTCGCTCCTGGGCGCGGCCTCCGCGACCCGCTCCATGACGAGGAGGGAGAGATCCTCCACGCGATCGATGACCCAGGCGGCAAGACCCTCCACCTCCTCACCCACGGTGACGGCCGTCCGTCGCGCGGACTCGTCAACACTCTCGGTCACGGCAACACACCTCCTTCGGCTACCACCAAAAGGACGTCACCCCGTCGGCCGGGGGAACGGGAACATTCACCCCTAGGATGTTCAACACCTGGGCCTGAATGGTGGGATGCCAGAGGGCCTCGGCGTGGTTGATGGGGTTGGTCTGGTGCATCGCGAACGACAGCCGGTCCCGGCTGTCGGCGGTGAGCAGGTCTCCGCGGCCTTCGGTCAGCTCGTCGATGGTGGGCGGCAGCGTGTTCGCCACCGGCGAGATCCCCGGGACCTCCGCCACCATCCGCCGGTGCAGAAAGGGCGGGGTGTGCCACCGCGGGAACGCGCTGTCGGGCGTGTACACCCAGCTGCGGATCCGCGTCAGGCGGACGCTCACCCCGCCGAACGTGAAGTAGTTGATCCAGGGGAGCGGCTGTTCCCCGGCCGCGAGCGCGGTGAGAAACGGGCTGCCAACGGCCATTTCGAGGTAGGCGTCGCTTTGGGCCAGGGCCAACAACCACCCCAGTGCATCCGTGGCGAGGGTCCCGATCTCACCCTGCAGCCACGTGACCCCCGCGGTGACGGTGTCTGCCAAGTTCGCGAGTTCGCTGCCGGTGTGTGGGGAGTGCAGCGTGATCACCGTGCTGACGCGTTCCGCGAGCTTCACGTGGTCCCTCAAGAACTTGCGGATGAGCAGCCCCCCGCGGCTGTGCCCCAGCAACACGAACCGGGTCTCGTCGCGAAAATGCCTGATCAGCTCGGTCATGACCACGGCGAGTTCGTCGACCGGCCCGAGCGGCGGCGGGGACCCCGGCGGGGCCAGGAACCCATCCGGGTCCACCTGGGAATAGGCCGCCGTGGCGAACTGGTTCGCGCTCAGCACGTCTCGCCAGCTCATCACCGGCTTCTTCGGGTCGAGCTCGCAGCACGACCAGACTCCGAACCCGGGATACGAGCTCCACCCGACGGTCACCGGCGGCGGAAAGGCTCCGTCGTAGTCGTAGTTCTGCCCGGCGACGGGGGCGTCGGCGGGATCGATCATGTCGCGGATATCGCCCCCCGTCCCGTGCAGCAGGACGATCACCGGCAGGTCGGGATCGCCGGCGCTGACCTCGATCCCCGGCTGGTTCGTATCCGGGTTGGGCACCTGTCCGGGGAACGTGTATGGGATGGTCTGGAAGCCGACCGCCATCATTCCGTCCTCGCCACGAACAGGTCGGTGACGATCCGCACCGAATCACACGCCGCAAGGGTCACGGTCTGGCTCAGGATCAGCAACTGTGCGTCGCTGGGCAGCTCGCCGCGGTCTTCGATCACGAGCTCCGGCCGACCGTCGACGGTCCGCATGTGCTTGAGGAAGGTGATCGCGTGGTGGGGGTGGGCCTTCTTGTAGGCGCGCAACTCGGCGCGCAGCGCCGCCGGCAGGCGGTCCTCGTCGAGCGGGTGTTCGCTCGGCGTGCCGAAGGTCACGCCCTCCGGGACCGCGTCGCGGTTCGGCCATCGCGTGTGATAGTTCGTATGCGTCCGGCGAAAACGGCGAACGATCTCCCGAGCATCGAGCGCCAGTTCCTGAACGTCCATCGTCTCTCACTCCCGGAATCAACGTTGGACCGCGCACGTGCCGCCGCGCGCCCGTGGGTGCCGCGAGCCTGTCCCCAGAACAGTGTGGCTCATAGTGTAACAGCGGCGTTACGGTGTTGTCGAGGGTGCCGGCTAACGCGGCGCCCGCCCGGGAGACGGGCGCCGCGTGGCGGCAGGAGGCGCAGCTCGTGACCGAGCGGCCCCTCTCGGACCTCCCCTCCGGACCGGCGATGGCCGAGTTGCTGCGCGCGGTCGTCCGCCGCTGGCACGAGGTCGAACCGGGCCTGGACTGGGAGGTCGCGGTCGCCGCGTTTCCCGCCGATGGGGCCTCGATCCCAGGGCAAATCGCCCACCTCGCCCTGATCAACTGCTTCCAATGGCACCTGGAGGATGACTGCCGCGCCCACTACGAGTGCCCGCCTGTCCTCGCCCGGCTGAAACACGCCATCGACGCGTCGAATCACCGGCGGATCTCGACGATCGACGACATCGACCGCCTGGTCGCCGCCGGGCTGGCGCGGGTGCGTCCCGACCCCGTCCACGCACGTCCGGCCGTCGTCACCCCCGCCAACCTGATCGACCGCCTGTCCATCTTGGAACTCAAGCGGTATCACGCGCTCGAACCCCGCCGGGGCCAGACGGCGGCATCGGTCCAAGAGACCATCGCTCTCCTCGGCGAGCAGATCGACGACCTCTGCCTCGCAATCGACGACCTCGCATCCGACCTCGTCGCCGGGGAGCGGCGGTTGAAGTTCTACCGAACCGTGAAGCTCTATGGCGCCAGGTAGCCTGTCCCGTCCCCCTCGGCGGAGCGCCCGGCTGGAGTGGCAGACCGCGTGCTATCCGCGCGGACCCGCGGAGCTGCGTCTTGGGCCCGACGAGGTGCATCTCTGGTGCGCCCGGCTCCGGCTCCCCTCGCCGGTCGAGCAGCGCCTGCGTCGGAGCCTGGGCGACGACGAGCGGGCGCGCGCGGCCCGATTCGTCGTCGCCCAGGATCGGGCGCGCTACGTCGCCGCGCATGGACTGCTCCGGCACGTGCTGGGGTGCTACCTTAAAACGCCTCCCGAACGCGTGCGCTATCGGATTGCCCCGCGCGGCAAGCCCTCCCTGGTGTCGCACGCGGGTGCGCCGCCGCTGCAGTTCAACCTCTCCCACTCCGACGACTTGGCGCTCGTCGCCGTGACGCTGCGTCGCAACGTCGGCGTCGATCTGGAGCGCGTCCACCGCGGCCGCGACGTCATGGGGATCAGCGAGCGCTTCTTTGCTCCCCGGGAGGCCGCCGCGCTGAAGGCGTTACCCCCCGGGGCGCGGACGGCGGCGTTCTACCGCTGCTGGACGCGCAAGGAAGCGTACCTCAAGGCCCGGGGAGACGGCCTGTCCCTCCCGCTGGACTCGTTCGAGGTCTCGCTCGCGCCCACCGAGCCCGCTGCGCTGCTGCGCTCCGCCCAGGGCCTCCGCGAGGTCCGGCGCTGGACGCTGCTCGGGCTGGCCCCGGCGCCTGGCTACGTCGCCGCCCTCGCGGTCGAGGGGGGCGCCCGGCGGGTTGTCTGCTGGAGGCTCGAGGTCCCGCGTACGCCGGAGCCGTAGCGCACCTACACCCCGGACGACGTCGTCAGGTACTCCACCAGGGGGCGCTTGGACAACAGGTACGGCCCGAGCGCGAGCACGTCGATCTCCGTGCCCGTGAAGCACGCAACGGCGTCCTCCGGCGTCTCCACGATGGGCTTGCCGGCCATGTTGAACGACGTGTTCAAGATAATGGGCACGTCCGTCAACCCGTGGAACGCCGTGACGACGCGCCAGTACCCGGGGTTCTCCGCCTGGGTCAGCGTTTGCACGCGCGCCGTGCCGTCCACGTGCGCGATCGCCGGCACCTGACTCAGCTTCTCCGGATGGATGGGCACCACCCGCAGCATGTAGGCGCTCCGCTCCGTCAGGTCGAACCACTGGTCCGCGAACTCCTCGAGCACGGTCGGGGCAAACGGCCGGAACGGCTCCCGGTGCTTGACGCGCAGGTTGAGGTAGTCCTTCATCCCGGCGCGGCGCGGGTCGCAGAGGATGCTCCGGTTGCCGAGCGCCCGGGGGCCGAACTCCGCGTGGTCGCTGAACCGGGCGACGATGTGTCCGTTCGCGATGCAGCGCGCGATCCGTGGTTCCAGGTCGTCCGGACGCTGCACCGGCAACCCGCACCCCGACGCCGCCGACTCGATCGCGTCGAGCGGGTACGACGGGCCCAGGTACTCCGGCACCTCCCGCCGCCGCGGGCCCCAGCGGGCCAACTCGTAGGCGCCGAACAGCGCGCATCCCAGGGCGTGGCCGGGGTCGCCCGGGTTCGGGGGAATGTACACCCGATCCGGACGGACGGCCCGATACGCGATCCCGTTGGACACGCTGTTCAGCGCGACCCCGCCCGCGTAGACCAGGTCGCGCTGACCGGTGAGCCGAAGCGCCGCCCGCCATGCGTTCGTGACGATCAGGTCCAACACGGCCTGCCCGGCGTACGCCACGTTCCGGTGGCGCTGGGTCATCTCGTCTCCGGGCGAGCGCGCGGGCACGTACGCATCCAGCGCGGAGTGGTAGTCGTCGTTGCTCAGGAACTCGAACCCGCCGTCGTCGTGCAGGCGCAGGTGGGGGCGCAGCGTCGCGAACAGCTCCGGCTCGCCGAACGCCGACAACCCCATCGTCTTCCCTTCGTCCCCCTGGCGAAAGCCGACGTGGTGCGTCGTGGTGTCGTAGATCAACCCGGTGCTCATCTCCGGGAAGAAGAACTCTCTGAGCACCTGGGCGCGGCCGTTCTGGCGCATCACGGAGATCGTCCCGGACAGCTGACGGCCGCCCCGCCTGGGCAACGCCTCGCCGCAGGTGTCCAGCGTCAGCACCGCGGCCTCGGCAAACCCGGACGGCCAGAACGCCTGGCGCTGGTGGATCTCATGGTGCTCGATGTTGCGCACGACGCGGGCGTTGGGGAACCAACGCCGGAGCACCGGCCCGAGGCGCATCCATCCGGTGGCGAAGTGACTGTCGCTGGTCACCACCAGGTCGATGTCCTTCGGACCGACGTCCAGGCCGAGCAGCAGCCACTCCGTCCACGGGATGATCTTGTCCTCGAACACACAGCTGTCGGGGAACCGACCGAAGGCCAGACGAAACGTGAAGTTGATCGACCGATCGACGTCGTTCTCGGGATTGCGCAGGGCCTCGTCCTCGTCCGCCGAGAACATCATCATGTGCTTGACGTTCATCCACCGTTCGAGTTGGGACGCGCGGAGCCGGCCCGACGTGTCCAAGAAGGCCAGGCTGGCGCCGTGGCCCGTACAGGCGATCCCGAGGATGCGCTCCGCGCGCACGCGTGGGAATCGGCGGAACAGCCGGTTCCGCCAGGGCGCGCTCGTGTAGAGCAGAAACTCCTTCAACGTCCCGAGGCTGTTGGTGTTACCCATCGGCGGCGAGCCTCCTGCGCGCCATCATCTCGACGATGCTGGGCAGCACTTCTTCGCCCATGTCGAGCTCCAGCAGGATCCGAGCGCGCAGCGACGTGTACAATACGCGGCGGCGTGGTTCCTCGGCGCGGATCCGCCGGGTCTCGATGAACAGCGCGCGGGCGGAGTGAAACACGCGGCCCCACAGGCGGACGAAATGGCTGTCCTCGCCGAGCGCGTACCGGCAGACGACGACGTGGACCGCGTGGTCCGGAAACTCGCGCAGGCAATTCGAGCGCACGTCGAGGACGACCGGAGCGCGGCCAGGGTGGAGCGCCAGCAGCGCGCCCCGAATCCGTCTCGTGGTGAAGCCGAGCCGGGCGCATTCCACGGCCGCGTCCGCGCGGGGGGTGCGCGGAAGCGCCTCCAGAAAGTCGGCCACCCGGTCCGCGGCCCCGAGCGTCCCGTCGTGCACGGCCCCGAGTTCCTCCGCGTCAGTGTGCAGAAACCGACGGGCGGCTGCGAGCGTCGCCGGATCCGCAACGGCGGTGGTTGTGGCGTGCGTGTACGGCTTGATCGCCGAAGGCATGGCGCTCAGGGAAAAGAAGCCGGGGTAGTACAGGCTGACGACGGGCGTGCCCAGGCTGAGGCTCTCGGTGACCTGCATGTAGGCGCACTTCGTCACCGCGCATCGGGCGAGCTGCAGCAGCCCGAACAAGACAGGTTCGGTCGGCGGGGCGATCGCTCGGACTCGACCCCGCGGCACGCCGCACGACGCCGCCACGCGCCGCTGAACGCCGGCGGGGTCGGGACTGACAAACACGACGGCCAGGTCCGGGTCGTCCAGCTGCGTCAGCAGGGAAATGCCCAGTCGCTCGACGTTGGGGTCGTAGGCCAGGACCACCATCAGCCGGTCCGCGTTCATGCCGAGCTCGTCCCGCAGCAGCGCGCGGGCAGCCGACGGGGAGGCTTCCATGTAAGGCGGCACGTGCGTCACATAGCGGTAGCTGGTCGACCCGTACAACGCGCTGGGTCCGCTCAGAACGATCCCGTCGGCCATGGCGCCGTGCTTCTCGCAGAACGCGCCCACGTAACTCGGGTGGTAGGCGTTGTCCAAGAACACCACGGGGATCTTCGCTTCCACGGCGCACAGGGTCATCTCCAGCATGGGCCCGGCCATCGGCGTCTCGCCGATCACGATCAGGTCGGGCTGCAGCTCCCCCAGCTGCGCCAGAAAGCTGGCGCGGTTCGCCTCCGCCCCTTCGTAGGCGGCCGGACGAAAGGGAAAGTCAAGGAACCGCATCCGGCGCTTGCCCTGCGCCGTCAGGTCGTCGTGAAAGTTGTTGTGCCCCGTGCAGTAGAAGAGCACCTCGTGCCCACGCTCGGACAGCGCCAGGCCGACCCGCAGGCCGCGCTTGTAGGCCCCGATCTGCAGCTGGCCCTCGGCTAACTCTATGCAGTACGTCGCGAACAGGACCCGCAGGGCCACTCCCCCATCGGATGCCGCACCGGCGCTCCCGTCTCGTGCGCCCGTGCCGCGCGTGCGCGGAGAGCCACCACTTCCTCAAGACGCCCCGCGGTCCTGCGACGCGCGGGCGGTGGAGCCCCGCTACCGGGTCTTCTCGTCCGACTCTCTGGACAGTCGCTCGAGGTTGTCCGCGAGGCTCCGGGTCAACGACGCCAAGGCGCGAATTAGTTCCCGCCCCGCGGTCTTCACGTGCTGTCGGGGTTCGGCGGGCAGCATGTTCACCGGCACCATGGCGATGCTCACCCCCGCCTCAACCACGCATCGCGTGAGTGATGCGAGTTCGTCTGAACTCCGCGCGTGAGCCGCCGTGTCCGGCGGCGACACCTCGCGCCTGCCCTTCACGGTCGCCATCGAATCGCCTCCCGGTGGGATCGAATCCGCGCCCGTCTCGCTCGTGGCGGCGCGGCGTTAGCGGTAGTATAACATGAACCGGCCGCGTGGCTAGTGTCGCCCGCCCTGCCGCGGGCAGGCCTTGCCACGGCCATCGACGAACACCGGGGACACCGATTCTCGCGGCTGTCGACCGCGCCACCGGACGTGGACGAACGGGGGGACACGGTGATTCGCGGATATCCCGGGCGACCGAGCGTCCCGCCGGGAGACGATCTGACGCTGCACGTCTCCACCACGGCGCCGTGGTTTCGCGCGGACTTCTACCGGCAGAGCACCGGGCTCGTCTTCGTCGCGAGCTCGGAGTGGATGCCGGGCGCCTGCGTTCCGGATGGCCGCCCCAACAAAGATTGGCATTGGCCGCCACATCGCTTCCCCATCCCCGGGGACTGGAAGTCTGGCGCCTACGTTGCGGTCCTGGTCGAAGCCGACCGCGAGAAGACGCCGGTCGTGTGCCCGCCCCCACGCTCCGCCGACGCACGGAGCACGACGGTGCTCTTTGTGGTCACGTCGAGGTCTCCCGGTGCCACCGCGCCGATCCTATACAAGCTGGCGCTAACGACGTACCACGCGTACAACTTCGCCGGGGGCGGCAGCCTGTATGCTCGTCAGCGACCGTGCCTCATCCCCTTTGGTTTCAAGGTGACCCTACGACGTCCGGGCGGAGGAACCGGCGGGCCGTTGCCTCCGGACCATCGCGACTTCATCGACGTGTACGACACCACCTCGCCGCGCCAGTCGTTTGCACACTGGGATGCGCCGTTTATCGGGTGGCTCGAGGAACACGGGTACGCCGTGGACTACTGCACCGACGTCGATCTCCACGAGGGCGGCGACGCGCTTGCGAACTATCGTCTGCTCCTGAGCGTCGGGCATGACGAATACTGGAGCGAACGCATGCGGGCGCACGCGACGGCGTTCATCCACGCCGGGGGAAACGCGGCCTTCTTCGGCGGCAACACCTGCTGGTGGCGCATCCATTTTGTCGACGGCAACTCCGCGTTCGTCTGCGACAAGTACCTGCAGACCGACCTCTGGTGGTCCCCGTCGGGCGCCGACGCCCCGGAAGACGCCTTGACGGGTGTAAGCTACCGGCACGGCGGAGGGTGGTGGTACGGCGCCCGGGATCCGGTGGGGTACACGGTGCAGCAGGCGGGGCACTGGGTCTACGAAGGCACGGGCCTCGAGGATGGCAGTACGTTCGGTGCCCCGGAGCACCTCGTCGGGTACGAGTGCGACGGGGCCTGTCTCGCGTTTGAGGAGGGGGGCCGTCGCGCGCGCGTCGCGGCGGGGGCGACGCCGAGCACCTTCACCGTCCTCGGGATCGGCGCGCTCAGTGCGTCGTGGCAGGATCTTCCTCGGCGGGAATGTGCGGGCCCGCACGCCGCGGTGATGGGCCTGCACGAAGACCACGGCACGGTGTTCGCGGCGTCGACGACGGATTGGGCCCGCGTCTTGTACCAGCACCGGGACGCGCCGGTCGGGCGTATCACGAAGAACGTGCTCGATCGCCTGTCGGGGTAAGCCCCTGGCTCGGCACGGCGTTTCCGTTGGGCTGGTCCCCCGCCGCCCTTCAACCGGACGCACGGCCAAGGGGAATCCCGGCCGCATCGCGAACAAGATTGCGTCCCCGCGTGCCTGTCGTTGACCGGGGGCGCCTACTTATGACCGTCGCCGGCCCCGGCACCGATCTGATCACCGTCCACGGCGTCACCAAAGTGTACGACCGCGGAGCGGTCGAGGCGCTGCGGGGCGTCGAGCTCGTTCTGTACCGCGGGGAGATCGCCGCCATCGTCGGCCCCAGCGGCTGCGGCAAGTCCACGCTGCTCCACCTCCTGGGCGGACTCGACCGGCCGACGTCGGGTGAGATTCTGTTTGACGGGACGCCCCTCGCGCACGGGGCCGACTCGGACCGATTCCGCGCGACGCGCGTGGGGTTCGTGTTCCAGACCTTCCATCTGCTGCCGACGTTGACCGCGTTGCAGAACGTACAGGTCCCGATGTTCGAGGTGGAACGCAGTCCGCGGCGCCGTCGGGCCAAAGCCGAGGCGCTGCTGGACGTCGTCGGCCTCGTCCACCGCGGCGGCCACCTGCCTGCGCGACTCTCCGTGGGAGAGCGGCAACGGGTCGCCATCGCCCGGGCCCTGGCCAACGACCCGATGGTGATCCTCGCGGACGAACCGACAGGAAGTCTGGATTCGCGCGCCGCCGCGGAGGTGACCACGCTCCTGCGCGCGGTCAACGGCGAGCGCGGCACGACCATCGTCATCGTCACGCACGACCCGGGCGTCGCCGCCGCGGCGCACCGCGTCGTCCACATGCGGGACGGACGCGTCGTGCCCGAGGCCGTCTCGTGACCACGGCACGGCGGGAGCCCGCGGCCCGCACATCCGTGCGGCGCCCGCGAGCTCAGGACGACACCCCATGACGCAGTTCACGCTTGTGCTGAGCGCCATCGCCCGACGGCCACTGCGGTCGTTGCTCACCATCCTGGGTGTCGGCGTTGCGCTCGGCACGTTCCTGTGCTTTCAGAGCCTCGCCTGGGGGTTGGAGAAGAACTGGATGGGCCTGTATCGGGACCGGGGGACCGACCTCATTGTCACGCAGGACAACACCTTCGCCGGTGCGATCGCGCAAACCGTCGGGGATGACCTCCGGCGGTTGCCGGGCGTACGCAGCGTCACGCCGCTCACCTGGGGACTCTCCACCGTGGACGGACAGCCCGGGATTCCCCTGACGGGCTGGGATCCCGACGCCTCCACCCTCTCGCACCTGACCGTCCGCGGCCGTCTCGTCGCGCCGAACGCGGCGGAGGCGCTCCTCGGCGCCTACGTCGCACGCCGCCTCGGCAAGGATATCGGCGGTAGCGTCACCATCGGGGGGACGCGTGTCGCGGTCGTCGGCGTCTTCACCGGCGCCAACGTGCTCGAGCTCGAAAGCGTGTACGTGCCCCTCGGGTTGTTCCAGCGGCTGCACGGAACCCCGGGGATCGTCGGAGGGTTCTACGTCAACGTGGTGCGGGGGACCGACGACGGCGCCACCCAGGCCACGATCGCCGACGTGACGCGCGCGATCGGAGCCCGCTTTCCTCGGCTCGTCACCTACCGGACGGAAGAGTTCGCGCGGAACAACGAGGTCGTCGGGATGACGCGCGCCACCGCCTGGGGCACGTCGGTGATCGCATTCGGCGTGGCCGTCCTCGGCGTCGTCAACACGATGAGCATGGCGGTCCTCGAGCGCACGCGGGAGATCGGCCTGCTGCGCGCCGTCGGGTGGCGGCGCCGCCGGATCCTGGGACTCTTTCTCTCGGAATCGATGCTCCTGACCACGGCCGGCGGCGGGTTGGGCATTGTCCTGGCCGTCGTCGGACTCCAGGTGCTGGCGCAGGTCCCCCGGATGCGATTGCTGGCGATCACGGGAAGTCCAGCGTCACTCTACGTTGAGACGATCGCGATGGGCCTCCTTCTCGGCCTGCTCGGTGGGCTGCTCCCTGCGTACCGGGCAGCACGGATCTCGCCCGCCGAGGCGCTCCGGTACGAGTAGGAAGCCGTCCCCACAGCGCGCGGGCGCCCTAGGCCCGCGCGACGAAGCCGCCGGACATCCACTTGCTCGACTCCTCCAGATAGGCCGCGACGAGGGCCCCGGGACGCGCTTGGCCGCTCCGCATGAGGCGATCAAACTGGACAAACATCGTGGCCCCGCCGCAGTACCCGAACTCCTCGATGTCAAACGGCACCCGGCTCGGATCGACGCCCACCTGCTCAGTAAAGAACGCCTTCATTTCGTCCGTCATGAAGTGGCGCCCCGGGATGCCGAGGAGAAAGTGCGCGATGTCGCCGCCCGGGATCTTCATCTCGCGGAGCATCCGCCCGAGGCCCGCGACGAGTTGGCGAGGCGCCTCGCGCGACACCTCCGCAATGTCCTGCCACACGTGGTGCCGTCCGGATTCGTGAAGGGCCGAACAGAACGTCCGGCCGTCCAACAGCTCCTCCGCGCCCAGCGCTCCCGTGGCTCCGCCCATCATGCCGGCCGCACGCTCGCCCCCGGAGGACTCGACGTACGCGTCCAACAGGTGCGGCCGCTCCGCGGTGCGATCAAGGATCACGGCGCCCGCGCCGTCCGAAAGCATCCAGCGGAGCGCGAGGTGCTCCAATCGGACCCGCTCCGGGTTGAAGTACTCGGCCCGCAGGAACGCGGAGGACAACTGCGTGTAGGCCACCGCGGCCCGCCGGTACCGC
>Ga0209415_10001870_pt1 | contig 39815 bp, 23 predicted proteins | sample PeaSoiSIISIP2007_FD_187696 | JGI IMG/M metagenome (GOLD analysis project Ga0209415, IMG submission 187696) | Peat soil microbial communities from Weissenstadt, Germany - SII-SIP-2007 (SPAdes) (version 2) | ecosystem: Environmental > Terrestrial > Soil > Wetlands > Peat | place: Germany...
CAAGAATGGGCCACCTGCGGTGGGGCCAGTGGCCTTCGGCGTGGCCCGCGCCAGAGAAAAGGCGCGGGATTTGGCTTGGATCGTGGGCCTCAGCCCAGCAGTATCTTGCGAATTTCACCTTCTGGATCGTCTTCCAATCGGCAGTGATTATCGAAGACCATGGTCCGATTATGCTCAGGGGCGCTTGGCTCCCAGACCAAGCCAGGCTGGCTGGGGTTACCGGTACGGGCGAAGTTGGCCCAGGCCGTGGCCATCTTTTTTGCCAGTGCCTGCGCTTCGGGCGTGTTGCCTGTGCCCTGTTCGCTGCGCTTGGTGTTATCGAAGCAGAAGGCGAGTTCGGCGGTGTGCCAGGCGCCTGCATCCTCAAGCATAGGCGACTGCCAGGTGAAGTAGTAAGTGTAGACAGGCGCCGCATTCAGGTCGTGCTTCAACTTTGCCATCCGCACCACATTGTTCCGAATGGAGATCCCGTTCAGTCCGCCGCCACCGCACATATAGGAAAGCGTGCGAATGCTCTTCTCGGGATGTGCTTTTTTCAAAGCAGCGACAAGGGCTTCGGCCTTCGCTTCGCCAAAGGCGCGGACAAGGTTGGCGCGCCATTCGGCTTCGGTCGGCCTGTTGTGCATGCTGTTGCCCTCTTCGCTGACCGAGCCGAGCAGCATGGGAACGTTCTTGGAGATCTCCGGCGCAGCGTCATTGAAGGAGCGAACGTTGATGATGCGTCCGTCCATCGTTGGCCCAAAACCGACGCGCGGCGGAGCGCCCGGCCCCATTGGTCCCATCGGTCCCATTCCTGGGGTCATCGGCGGGTTAATTTTGGCGGCGGCGGCATTGCCTGCCGCATTCAGCTTGGCCCAATCCATCTTCTGCAAGCTGGCTACGTCGTTGGGCTGGAGGCCAAGTTCGATCATGACTTGTTTTGCCAGCGCCTTGGATTGCTCGCCCGAGGGGGGATTGCCGCCGCCGCCCGATTGCACCGAAGCGCGATGGAAGAGACCGGCCGTAGAGGGCATGCCCATGAGAGTGGTGACCTTGGAGCCGCCGCCGGACTGACCGTAGATCATGACGCAGTCGGGATCGCCGCCGAAGTTGGCGATGTTGTCGTGAACCCAGCGCAGCGATGCAACCAGATCGGTCATTCCTACGTTGACGGAATCGGCGTATTCCGGGCCGCCGATCTCGGAAAGGTCGAGGAAGCCGAGAATGTTGAGGCGGTGATTGACGGAGACCTGCACGACATCGTGATGCCGGGCCATCTGCGCGCCATCGTGCGAGGCCAATTCGTAGGAAGAGCCGAAGCTGAATCCGCCGCCGTGAAAATAGACCATCACCGGACGCTTTCCGGTGGTGCTGGGGGTCCATACGTTCAACTTGAGCATGTCTTCGCTCATATAGCCGTCGTCCCATTGCTGCAGGAAGGTCTGCTCGACTGCGGTGAAGTCATGCAGCCGCTGGGGACAGTTGGCGCCATAAACCAGAGCGGGATATTCGCCTTCCCATGGCTTGGGAGCTTTGGCAGGCAGCCAGCGATTCTCACCACCAGTATCCTGACCGTAGGGCACACCCTTGAAGGTGAGGACGCCATCTTCGACATATCCGCGCACCTTGCCAAATTGGGTCTTCGCAACCGCGTCTTTCGGCGTGGCGCAGCTTGCAGGCACCGAGTGGGCGGCGGTCTTGGTGTTTTCCATTGCAACTCCTGGCTTGCTTACAGCCAGACCAAGACCGGCCGTGGCTGAAATCCGCAGGAGGTCGCGCCGATTCAAAGTTACGGCCTTACGAGAATCTGAACTGGACATGGAGAACACCTCTCATTCATTAGTTGTTTTTCCGGTTATCGCGCATCTGCGGAATGGCCGATGGATAGGCCATTCCGCAGCGTATTTATCAAGTGTCGGTGGCTGCATGGAAACGGTTACCGTAAGAAAGTAAGTTACCGCTTTCAGTTGTGTCAAGCCGCAAACGTTATTCTGGATTTTCGCGTTTTCCGCTCAATAAAGACGGGCGTCTGCGCTTATGCCATTGTTACCTTGAGAGCAGCCGCGTACCGCACGGCTGGTTGATACTGCCGGGGCAGTTCGACGCGAAGGCCGTCGGGGAGTTGCTTCCAGTTGACTTTGGCTCCTGTTCCCAACAACTCCACCTTGGCGATCTTACCGGGTTGGATGGAGGCCGCCAGGCCAAGCGCATGGACGACAACCGGTCCTGTGGGCCATCCGAGCAGCATCGCATAGACCACGTTGTTTGCCTTATTGCGAGTGAAGCGGATGTCTTCCGCGCCCAGCTTGCTAATGCTGTTGCCCTGGAACGACCCGGACTTCACGCTGTGCGGTCCCTCGCCGTGAATCTTCCAGGGGCGCGTCTCGTAGATGGCTTCGCCGTTTACCTGCATCCATGCGGTCACGCCATCCAGCACGGCAATCTCCTTGCTGTCGATGGTGCCGTCGGGCAGTCCTGGAACGTTGAGGATGAAGGTTCCATTCTTGCTCACGGTGTCGATGAGCCAATGGATGACGGCGTTCGGCGGAAGATAGCCGCCGAATTCGCCAGGCTTTTCGTAGAGGCTGCGGTTGTAATGCCAATGACCGATACAGGTTTCCGACTGCCAGGGATACTTTGCGATACCATCCAGCAGACCGCTCTCAATATCGGCCACGGCCGCCTTGAGCAGACGTTCCGGAACATCTTTCACGTTCAGCACAGCCTGCATCTTGCCGCTGTTCAGCTTCAGGCTCTTGTTGTAGAAGTACGCGCCGATGTTCAACCCGCCCCAGCCGAGCGGCAAGAGCGAATCGTCGAAATAAAGCAGGTCGGGGTTGTGCTGATCGATCAGGTCGCGGGTGCGGTCGTAGAAATTCTTCACATAGGAAACGTCGGGCAGCGCCTCGGGCGGATGCTTGACGCTATAAAGGCGCTGCGGATCAAGACCCTGCCACCACTGGTTGCGGCCTTCGGCTTCCGTCAGGTCGCCATCATAGGGAACGCCGGCCAGAGGCCCGGTTTTGTCGGCACCGTGCGCGGTCTGGAACCACCACCAGTTGCGCGCCTGATGCACCGTGACGCCGAAACGAAGTCCCTGCTTGCGCGCCGCCGCCGCCCATGTTCCAACCACATCGCGACGTGGTCCGACGGCATTGGCATTCCACGGCTGGTGCTTGGAATCCCAGGCGTCGAATCCGTCGTGATGGTTGGCCAGCGCCAGGAAAAGCCGCGCGCCCGCTTTCTTGTAGCGAGCGATCAGCTCATCCGGCTCCCAGTTCTGCAGCGTCCACTGCGCACAGAGTTCCTTGTAGCCAAACTGCGAGGCCGGTCCGTAGTGCTTGTGGTGAAACTCGTACTGCGGCTGGCCTTGTTCGTAGACATTGCGCGCGTACCAATCGCCATCCTCGGGAACGCACTGCGGACTCCAATGCGCCCAGATGCCGAACTTGGCATCCTGATACCACTCTGGGGCTTCATAGCCTTGCAGCGAATCCCATTTCGGTTGGAAGGGGCCATCCCCGGCGAGATCGGGAAGGGGGGCATGTTCAGGCACGTCGTCCCACATGCCGCCTGCGATTGGCGAAGGCGTTGGGTTGTAGTTCCAGAGTGACGACTTCCAAGTGGCTTGATCGAGCTTGGTCTCGACGATTTTGTTGCCGCTCACTTGATAGAAGACGCGCTTGTCTGGCGGCAGCGCGCAGAAATCGGCATAGCTGCGCGAGTACCGGTTGAAGCCAGCCGGAAACTCGGCCTGGATGACTTGTTCGATTTGGCCGACGGCCGGTACGGCTTTCGCCGCAGCTGCGGCGGCAATCAGTTTGCAGAAATTACGGCGTTCCATCTTGAACTCCTTGTGGTTGCGAATCGGTGTTGGAAAACTGCGCTGCGTCTTCCTATTCGGGTAACTTGACGGTTCCTTGAATATTGAATTCCACACCCGCGCCGGCTTGCGTATCACTTGGTTGCGCGCCGCCAATGAACAGCGTGTACTGTCCCTCGGCGATGGTTGGATCGCCAACTGCGGTGACCATGCTCAGATCACGTGGATTCAACTGGAAAGCAACTTTGCGGGTTTCGCCCGGTGCCAGATGAATGCGCTCAAAGCCGCGCAGCGCCAATAGCGGCGCGCCATCCACCGGGGGAAACTTCAAGTACAGTTCGGCAACTTCATCGCCAGCCATCTTGCCGGTGTTGGTAATCGCAACCTCGGCGGAGAGCGGATCGCCCGCCTTGACGGTATTGGCGCTGAGTTTGAGATCGCTGTATTGGAAGGTGGTGTAGCTCAGGCCGAATCCGAACGGGAAGAGCGGCTTGCCGGTGAAGTAGCGGTAGGTTCTGCCCTTCATGGCGTAATCGCCGAAGGGCGGCAGTTGATCGAGACTGGTGTAAAACGTGATGGGCAACCTTCCTGCGGGATTGTTGCTGCCGGAGAGGGTTTCCGCCACTGCCGCGCCGCCTTCTTCGCCCGGATAGAACGCATCAAGGACCGCATTGGCGAGCTTCGATTCCTTGTTGATGGCCAGCGCGCTGCCGTTGGTGAGAACAAGAACCAGCGGCTTGCCTGCGGATGCCAGTGCTTCAATCAATTCCTGCTCGGGTTTGGGCAAATCGATTGCGGTGCGGTCGCCGCCCTTGAATCCAGGCTCATCCACCGGCATCTCTTCACCTTCGAGTTCGCTGGTGATTCCGGCGACGGCAATCACAACGTCGGCATTCTTCGCGGCCTCAACGGCCTGCGCCTGCCGCTCGGTCTGGGGCTTGATCCACACCAGTTCGCCGTGCATTGCGCCGTTGTCCTGCGGTTCATAGGAGACCTTGAGATCGACCGGCTTGCCGACTTCGAAGTAGTGCTGCCCCAGTCGCTCGGCGGTTGCATCCCAGCCGGGAGTTCCAGCCACATACTTGCCATCGAGAAAGACCGAACCCGCGCCCTTGGATTCGATGCCGATGTTGTAGTAGCCCGTTTCGCTGACGTTGATCTTGCCTGCCCATTCAATGGAAATCAGTTTGCCCTTGGGCTTGTCCTTGAGCTTTGACAGTTGCTCGGCGCTTGCAATTGCAACGATGCCGCCATCCACGACAGTAGGATCTGGGCGGTTGCCGCCTGCTACCGGCTCAGGCGCGAACTTGTAGGTCACGCGCAGACTGCTCTTTCCGTCGGTGCGGAAGGCTTCAGCGGGAATCGGTTCGGTGCGGTGCTCAAGGTAGGTTGTTCCGGGTTTGTAGGTCACATTGTCCTTGCCGAACTCCGCATAAATCCCGTCGAGGATTGAGACCGAGCGCGAGGGATGACCGTTGTAGTTGCCCAGCAGCACCTTGGTCTGCTCCGCCAGCGGTCCTACGACAAGAATCTTTCTGCCCTGCTTGGAGATCGGCAAGACGCCGTCGTTCTTCAGCAGAACCATCGACTCGTTGGCGATCTTGCGGGCCAACGCGCGATGCTCGGCGCTGTCCATTTCCTTCGTGTCGATCTTTGAATAGGGAACCATTTCGGGCGGATCGAACATGCCCATGCGGATGCGCGCCGCAAACAGACGCACCAGCGAGCGGTCCATCTCGCTCTCTTTCAAGAAGCCCTGCTTGACCGCGTCGATGTATTGCCGGTAGTCGTGATCGTCGGCAATCTTCTGGTAGGAGTTGCACTCGTTGTCCATGCCGTGCTGGATCACGATGGCCGCGGCCTCGGGCAGAGTTTTCACGTAGTGATGGTCGTGCGCGACGTTGGTTACAGCGTCGCAATCGGAGACGACATAACCTTGGAAGCCCCACTTGTCGCGGAGTTGGTCCTGTAGCAAAAACTGGTTTGCGCAGGCCGGTATGCCGTTGATCGCGTTGTAGGCGCACATCACCGATCCGGCATGACCCTCGGTTACCGCTGCGCGAAACGCGGGCAGATAGGTATCCAACTCGTCGTGCTTGCTCACCACCACATCGTCGCGATGGCGCGAAGGCTCCGGGCCGCTATGTACGGCGTAGTGCTTGGGAGTGGAGATGGCCAGATAGTAGCGTGGATCGTCGCCCTGCATACCGGTGACAAAAGCCACGGCCATGCGCCCGGAAAGAAACGGGTCCTCGCCGTAGGTCTCCTGGCCGCGTCCCCAACGGGGATCGCGAAAGATGTTCACGTTGGGTGCCCAGAAGTCGAGGCCTTCCAGCATGTTGCTGTGCCCCTCTTTGGTCGCACGCGCGTGATTGATGCGGCCCTCGATGCCGATCGCATGAGACATTTGATGAATCACGGACGGGTCGAATGTTGCGGCCAGTCCAACCGGCTCGGGAAACTCGGTGATCCCGCTGGAAACCACCCCATGTAACGCCTCGTTCCACCAATCGTAAGCAGGAACGCCGAGCCGCGGAATGGCCCGCGATTGATTGACCATCTGCGAGGCCTTTTCCTCGACGGTCATGTGTTCGACCAGAGCGGACGCGCGTGCTTCGGGAGAAAGGCTTGTGTCCAGAAAGCGCGGATTGTTTTGCGCCATCAATGGCGCGGCAAAGAAGAGTACATTCAGGGCAATTGCGCAATAACGTGTATGCATGGAGGCCATCTCCTATCGCTGGTCAGTGAATCGATTGTGTGTATCAGGCCGGGCTGGGTGCGTTTGACATCGCCAGGCGCAGCCGTTCTTCTGCTTCGGCGTTCCAGTAGCCGCACTCCAACTCACAAAAGATGGAGGTGTAGGGAATCGCCATGGCCGTTTTGAGGATGAGCACACGGAAGGTGCGCGCCCGTTCATCCAGCCGGGCGATGATCTCCTCGTGCGGAATCTGTTTCATGTCACAGTGTTCAAGAAGGCATTCGAGAGCCTGACGATAGGCGGTCACTCCCGGAGCGTCCTGTTCGGAGACAAACTTCAGTTCAAGATCGGTATAGACGCAGGCTCGGACGTGGCTTGAAGCGGCGATGGATTCCAGGACCATGCGCACAAGGTCGATCTGTTCCAACTCCACCACGAGGGTTTCGATTCCGGCGCTGGTCTGCTGCGGATAAGCGGCATCGGCAATGACGATCCAGTTGCGATGTCCAAAGACCGGCAGGCAACTGTGCAGCTTATCCAAGCATTCGGATTGAGAAAGCATGTTACTGTTCATCGCTTGAACTCCGGTGCGAGAAAGCTCGATGCACGAGGGGCCAACTGGCTTCCCCAGAGCGCGTAGGCTCCCACGACGAGATAGCAGACCAGGGGCACAATCATGGCGTCAGCCATGCTTTGCGTGGACTGGAAGACCCATCCGATCAAGGGCGTAAAGATGGCTCCCCCAATGATGGCCATGACGATGATCGATGCGCCGGCCTTGGTGTTGGCACCCAGATCGCGCAGTCCCAATGCAAAGATGGTGGGAAACATCAGCGACATGAAGAAACTGGTAAGGAAGATGGCCCACAGGCCGATCCATCCGGGAAAAGCGATGCTCACTCCTACCAGTACAAAATTGATGGCGGCAAAGAGGGCCATCAGCTTGTTGGCGGAGATGGTCTTCATCAAGTGACTCGATGTAAAACGGCCCAGGCCAAATCCGGCGAGGCTGCCGGTCAGGAAATATCCGGCGACCTTCTCGGGAAGATGCGCGTAGTCCTGCGCATACTGGATGAAGTAACTCCAGGTGCCGACCTGCGCGCCCTCATAGGCAAAGAGGGCGAGGACGGCGAGCAGGAAATGCGGATAGCCGAGCAGATTGAGATAACTGCCTTGCGACTGCTTTTCATCGGTTTGATTTTCACTGCCGAGCTTGGGAAATGGAGTACGGAGAATGAGGATGGCCCAGATCAGCACCACCACACCAAGGATCATATAGGGCGCAATGATGCGCATCGTCTCGTGTTGCAGATAGGCATCGTAGGTTCCGGCGAGTTTGAGCCGCGCAATTTCCGCGGGTTTCAGCTCGATGCCGGAAAAGATGAACAGCGTTCCGATGAGCACACCCAGAATGGAGCCGATGGGATTGAATGCTTGGGAAAAATTCAGCCGCCGAACCGAATTGGCGGGATCGCCCAGTTGCGCGATCAAGGGATTGGCTCCTGTTTCCAGAAATCCCAGGCCGCTGGCAATGACAAATAGCGCAAGCAGAAAGAGCGCATAGCTGCGCGCCATGGCCGCCGGATAAAAGAGAAGCGTCCCGGCGCAGTACAGCAGAAGGCCGGTGACCAGGCCGACCTTGTATCCATGGCGGCGCATCACCAGAGCTGCCGGCACTGAGAAGAGAAAGTACCCCATGTAGAACGCCGACTGCACCAGCCCCGCTTGAAAGCGCGTAATCTCGAAGGACTTCATGAATTGGCGAATCAGAACGTCATTGAGATTGTTGGGAATGCCCCACAGAAAAAAGAGGCCGGTGACCAGCAGAAATGGAGTGGCATAACTGGCCGGGAAGAGACGGCTTTTTTCTTCCTGTGAAGTTTGTCCGGGCAGAGTGGCGTCCATGAGTTACTCCTTCCCTGGGCAAACAGCAACCTTGCCGCAGCGTCCAGAGGACATCAGAGCATATGCTTCTCCAGCCTGTCCAAGAGGAAAGCGATGGGTAATGATCTCTTCAGGATGGAGATTCCAACGCACCAGGCGCTCGATGAGTTCTTCCATCAGCCATGTGGATGTAACCCACGATCCGTAGATGGTTTTTTGATCGTGAATGATGTCGGGCGAGGGATTGAAGGAGACGGTTCCGCCTTCGCCGATCATCACCATCTTGCCCCACTTGCGTGTGGCGCGAATGGCGGTGGCGCGCGCCTCGGCATTGGCCGAGCAATCGACGGCGCGTTCGACGCCATGGCCACCGGTCAGGTCACGGACCTGTGATACATTGTCGGTGCCCGATGGCAAGACCACGTCACAGAGTCCTAATTTGAGGGCCAGATCAAGCCGCTCCTTCACCACATCGATGCCGATGATTTTCTCTGCGCCAAGCTTGCGGCAAAGCGCTCCGGCAGCCAGGCCGACCGGACCGAGTCCTGTGATCAACACCGCGTCGTTACCGCTGATGCCGATTTTCTCCAAGCCCTCATAGACCGTGCCGAAGCCGCAGGCAACCTGCGCTCCATCGGCATAGGTCAACTCGTCCGGCAACTGGATCAGATCCTTTTCTTCAGCGATCATGTACTCGGCCATGCCACCATCGCGCTGCCATCCGTAGGCGCGGCGATATTTGCTGCTGGTGCAGGAGATCATGTAGCCGCGACGGCAATCGTTGCAAACTCCGCAACCGGAGATGTGGTAGACAAGCACACGATCACCGGTCTTGAAGCGGCGGCATCCGGGACCGGCATCAACCACTTGCCCGGCGGGTTCATGTCCGGCGATCACACCCTGATAGCCCTCCGGCCCTTTGCCCAGATGTTCGTGATAAATGCAGCGAATATCGGAGCCACAAATTGTGGAAGCCTCGATCCGCAGTAAGACTTCGCCATGACCCGGCGTGGGCACTTCAACCGTACGCATTTCCACTGTGCTGTTTCCGGGCAGATAAGCTGCCTGCATCGTTCTACTCATGATTTTCTCCATCTGAAACAAATGCTGTCGAATTCTGATTTCAATCTTGCGAGAACAGGTTTACGCCGGCGTGACTTTGCCATCCATATCCCACAACGCTTCCCAGTTCTGGTTCTCTTTCCACAAGAAGACCTGTCCTTTGATCAAGCGGCAGTTGCGATCAATCGCGGCAATCGCCTGCATCTCCTCTTCGCTGAGCGGGGCCTGCGTGACCGCGCGAAGATTGGCCAGGTAATTGCGCCTTGTCGTAGAGAAGGGAATCGGCGTTTGCCCGCGCTGTACCGCCCACTTGATGCAGATAACGGCCGGGTGAACGCCATGTCTTTCCGCGATCCGCACAATCGCCGGGTCTTGCGTGGGCACCGTGTCGTCGGGGGTGCGATCCCGTTCGGGACGGGCCGGCGAACCAATCGGCGAGTACCCGATCGGCGCAATTCCGTGGCAGTTGAGAAACGCAAAAAACTCCGGCTGTTGAAAGTGGGGGTGCAACTCCATCTCGTTGACCACCGGCCGGATGCGCGCATCGCGCAACAACAGTTCCAGCTTCGGGATGGTCATATTCGAGGTGCCGATCTGCCGCACCAATCCGCGATCAACCAGTTGTTCCATCTGCCGCCAGGTGCGCATGTAGTTCTCATGGATGTAGGGAACAGCATGGGGATTGCGCGCGCTTACATCGCATCCCGGTGGGTGATGGTTGGGGAACGGCCAGTGAACCAGATACAAATCCAGATAGTCGAGGCGCAGATCGGAGAGCGTCTTCTCGCAGGAGGCAATCACCGCGTCGTGCTTGTCGTTCCACACTTTTGAGGTAATCCACAAATCTTCGCGCCGTAGGCCGCTTTCCATCATTTGCTGGAACGACGTGCCGATGTAGGCCTCGTTTCCATAGACGGAAGCGCAGTCGAAGTGCCTGTAGCCCACGCGAGCCGCCTCCAGCACTGCATCGGCAACGCCTTGATGAGAAACGTGGTCCGAACCGAAGGTTCCCAGCCCGATGGCCGGCATTTTGGCACCAGAGGAAAGCTGGCGCTGTGGAACCAGAGACGGATCGACGGCATCGTCAGCCGAAGTCCAAGGTCGAGAGAAATCTTGATTCATGAGGTCCAATCCGCAAAAAAGTTACCGGTAACTTAACCGCTGCAATCGTATTTCTCTCTTCATCGGACTGTCAAGTGCGATTTTCAACCCCGGTTCGTGCCTGCATTTGGAAAAGCGATTCAGTCAGCGTTAAAGTGATATGCTTCAGGTGGATATACTGGTGCAGTAGGCGTACTCGCCGAGGGAGACGACCACCACTCATGGCTGTACGAATGAAAGATATTGCCCGCGATCTGGGGCTCTCGGTCGTTACCGTCTCCAAAGTGCTGCGCAATCATCCGGACATCGGCGAGGCGACCCGTTTGCGGGTACTGAAGCGGATGAAGGAGCTGAACTATTCTCCCAACATGGCCGCTCGTGCGCTGACAACGGGCCAGACCTGGACCATCGGCCTGATTGTGCCTGACCTGCTTCATCCCTTTTTTGCTGCTCTGGCCCACTCCATCTCAACGGTGCTTCGGGAAACGGGCTACAGTCTGCTCATAGCTTCCTCTGACGAAGATGTTGATCTGGAGAAGGATGCGATTAAGCATCTGCTGGCCCGTCGTGTGGATGCGCTGCTGATTGCATCCGCGCAATCAGCAGCGGAGAGTTTTCTCCGCATCGAAGAGCTGAAGACTCCCTACATTCTGCTGGATCGCCAGTTTAGTGGCCTGGAAGCCAACTTTGTCGGTGTTGATGACCATGCTGTCGGAGTGTTGGCAACCGAGCATCTGATTGCGCAGGGGTGCCAGAGGATTGCGCATATTCGTGGTCCCAAAGTCAGCACCGCTGATGGTCGGGCCGCGGGGTATCGCGATGCACTGACTTCGGCGGGCAGGTCACTTTATCCAGAGCACATTGTGTCCCTCGGCGATTCGGGCGATCATCGCGGTGAACTGGGTGGTTACAATACAGCGCAACAGTTGTTGAGGTGCGATCTCCGACCGGATGGGATCTTCTGCTTTAACGATCCCTCGGCACTCGGCGCAATGCGCGCCATTCTCGAAGCAGGGTTACGCGTTCCGGAGGATATTGCCGTCGTAGGATGCGGCAATCTTTCCTATTCGGATTTTCTTCGTGTCCCTCTTACTTCGGTAGATCAAGACAGCCAATCCATCGGCCGTCAGGCGGCGAATCTGGCTCTCAGACTGGTGAAAAGCAAAACACCTTTGCCGCCATGCCGTGAATTGGTGCAGCCTCGTCTGGTTCTTCGTGGGTCCAGCTTGCGCAATCAGATCTGACGCTGACGCCAACCGGCAAAAGGCGCAAACTCCAGCCATATATCTCGTGCAATGACTTGGTCGCCTGCACCCTCGCAGTCAATGCCTAGTGGCGTTGCTAGGGGATGAACCGTGCACAAAAAGATCAAGCGTGCGCCCTGAGGCGAATCTTGAACCATGCTGACGCGACCGTGAATCCATCGAAATATTAGATGCGAATAATGCGATTGATTCTACTTGACTACCGTCTCAATATTTCTTTAATGTCCATTTTCTAGAAAACGTTTTCCGTGAATTGATCGTCTGAATTCCGGTAGCTTGATTCCGGCGCAGCGAGGATCACTCGGCTCGATTCGCGGCATGATCTCTGGGAGGTGTTCTGAAATACCGCGCAGTTTGATTCGTGTTTCTCATCTGACTTCTGTTACTGGTGCGACATCGCTACTGGTGGCTCTGAAAGTTGGCTTAGGAAGCTGCGCGATATTTTCGATGGCTACGAAATTGCGAACAGTTTTGAAATAAATCCTTGCACAAACACCGGCTTTATGGCTGATCGATTCCAGGATCAGGTGCGGATTTGTGCGTCAAAAAACAGCATTTCACTGCAACGAAACAATAACGTCTCACTGGAGAAAACATGAAGAAACTGATTTGTGCATTTGCCATCCTGCTGTTTGGACTGTCGATCGCTTCCGCGAAAGCTGTGGATGTTACCGGAAATTGGACGGCGGTCATGACCACGCCCGACGGTGGAAGCCAACAGATGACCTTCACATTCAAGCAAGACGGCGGTACGGTAACTGGCTCGGTGCAAGGACCACAGGGCGGGGCGATCGAAATCAGCAACGGCAAAATTGACGGAAACGATTTCCGATTCGACGTTTCATTCAACGGCATGACGATTCATCATCTCTGCACGATCAGCGGCGACGAAATCCATTTGAAAACGAAAACCGGCGACAGCGACCAAGGAGGAGGTTTTCCGCCGATGGAAATGACGCTTAAACGCGAAAAAAGCAAGTAGAAGAGCATGACTTTTGCTTGAATTTCCCTGGATGCAACCTTTAATTTGTTCAAACCAGAATACGGTTTGAGTTAAGAAAATGAAACGGAGGCTATGATGAAAATGATGCAATTTTACAAGCGAGTATGGATCTGTCTGCTATTCATTGCGGCGGTCTGCTCGCTGAGTGCTCAGGAATTCACCGGGCGTGTCACAGATGCAACTGGCGCAGTTTTGCCAAAAGTTGTCGTAACCGCACATAACGTGGATACCGGTGTCGATACCAAAGCTGTTACGAACGGGTCGGGCGTTTATACAATCCCGTATCTCCACCACGGAAGTTACACAGTTTCAGCCGAAATCAAGGGATTTGAAAAAGACGTACGAGCAGGTCTCAATCTGCAAGTGGACGAAACGTCGGTGGTCAACTTCAAACTGCAAGTCGGCAGTGAGACGGTGACCGTGACGGTGACCGCCGATACCGTGCTGGATATTGGGAAAGCGGATGTGGGCGAGGTCGTGGAAAACACGCGCGTCACTGAACTCCCACTGAACGGCCGCGATCCTACGATGCTTTCCACTCTTGCCGCCGGCGTAAACACCAATAACCCCTTTGGCTATACGCGCCCGTTTGACGATAACACGTCCAACCTTTCGGTCAACGGCGGCGGAGCCGGAAATATCGAAATGCTGCTGGATGGAACCTCGAATAACGCTGCGCCCGTCAACATCACGGGCGGCTCCACCGAAAGCATTGCACATTCCGCCTATACCGCTCCGGTTGACTCCGTGCAGGAGTTCAAGATGATCACCAGCCCCTACGACGCGCAATATGGCCTGATGTCCGGCGGCGTCGCGGACGTGATTCTCAAATCGGGTACGAATACCATTCATGGCGACGCCTACGAATTTGCGCGCCGCACCTATATGAATGCCAACTCGTGGGAAAACGATTGGAAAGTTTCACAATTGCCTGCGGGGTCCGATGCATCTCAGTACAGGAAACCAAAGTACACGCAGGACCAATACGGATTCGAGTTGGACGGACCGCTCGTTGTGCCTAAACTTTACAACGGGAAGAACAAGTCCTTCTTTACTGTGCAATGGGAACACTTCCATGCTCTCAGTCCGCTGACAGATGTTGCTTCGGTCCCCGATGGCGATTGGGCGAGCGGTGATTTTTCCAACCTAGACTACTGGAATGGCACTGGATACGCGCCCAAGTATATCTATGACCCGCTCACGTCGGTGCAGGATCTTAGCAATTCGAAATCCGCAACATACCAAGACTGGGTTCGTACACAGTTCAGTGGCAACGTCATTCCTGGTAACCGCGTTGATGGGATGGCGAAAAAGATTCTCCAGATGTATCCCCACTGTTACAAAACAGGTGTCAGTTCCTCCGGTGCCAAATCCGATCCAGGATGCCTTGTCGTCAATAACGGCCGCGATCACTGGAATAGCAACTATGCTCTCAGCACCGCTGGAATCGACACGTATAACAACATCCTGCTGAAATGGGATGAGAACTGGTCAACCGCGGATCGCTTTACCCTACGCTACGGGTACTGGATGCGGAATACTTCTTATAACGGGAACGGAATGCCTCCGCCTCTCGAAACTGGTGAAGTGCCAATCGTTGCGCGCGCTCACACCTTTGCTCTGGAAGAAACACACACATTCAATCCGAATCTGTTGTTCGACTTCCGGGCCAACGTGGGGGTGCGAGTTGATCTTAATCGTGGCGGGTCCGCCTTTGATCCAACCACTTTCTGGAGCCAGTCAGAGGTCACAAGTATGGGACCTGGCGCAGTGACTTCGTTCCCCAGGTTGTGCTTTGGGAGTAATTGGTGGGGAGCAGCTTGTAACGGTTGGGGTGCTCCTGGCGATTTCACTTCCGTCGGTTCCGGCGGTAACACCGAGGCGGTCAAAAACTCGATGAACCTTTTGCCGACCTTGACCTGGATCAAGGGCGCGCATACGATTCACGCCGGCATCGACATGCGCTTCTGGCAGAATGGATATACGCTCCTGGGTGGCGGTTCAACCATTTGGACCGACAGCACTTGGACATACTACACCGCCAATCATGCAGATAACCTGGCAAACGACGGAAGCGACATGGCTGCCTTCCTGATGGGTGTTCCGAGCTATGCCGCCAACCAGATTTGGCCGCAGACTTACCAGGCGGAACACTATCTGGCACCGTTCATTCAGGATGACTGGAAGGTCACCAGAAAACTGACCCTGAACCTTGGCCTGCGCTGGGATCGTCTCCCTGCTGAAACCGAACGGCATAACAAAGGTAACTACGCCTTCGACACGGTATCTGTGAACCCCTATCTTACTGGTGTGCAGATATCTGTACCCAGTACCGTATACGGTTCTGCATACGACAATCATGGCGCTCTCACCGGTGGCATTACCTTCCTGGGAGTAAATGGCAATCCAAGATCTGACTATAAGACGGTGAACTCCAATTACCAGCCACGGGTGGGATTCGCTTATGCCTTGGATAACAAGACCGTCATCCGCGGCGGTTTTGGCAAGTCGATGCAGACTGCTCAAAACGGCATCCCGGTCAACGGTTTTAGCGCCGGAACTTCAGGCGTAACTTCCGACCCGAACTATCAAGGGGGAGTCAAGCCTAATTTGCAAAACCCACTTGAGAGTTTGTTCTGGGGCGGCCCCACAGGCTCGGTTCTGCAGCCGACCGGTTCCTCATTGGGATTGGGAACAAATCTTGGACAGGGCCTCAGCTACATCAACCCGCACTACAAAACTCCCAGCTTCTGGAGCTATTCGCTGGGCTTTGAGCGCCAGTTTATGAAGAACAGCAGCGTCAGCGCATCCTATGTTGGCAGCCGCTTGTACGATGGGAACAGCAGCGGCAATATCAACCTGCCAAGCAATGCTCTGCGAGCGTCCTGCAACCCGATCAACGGCGGCAACCCAAACAATTGCAACGGTACGAACAATAACGTCACCAATCCCTTCTACGGCCTCAGCGCATTCGCTGGATCGGGCATCGGCGGGCAAATGAGTACCCTTGACCTTTCCCGTCCCATGCCGCAGTTCGGAGATATCACTGAAAACGATCAGAACGATGCCCGGACGTGGTATAACTCGCTGCAGATTACAGTTCTGCAGAAGATTTCCAACTCCTTGACGCTGCACGGAACCGAGACCTGGTCGAAAATGATGGATGCGGGTCAATGGCAAGACCAGAACTACGGAATCCGTCAGCGGCACATCGATAGTGGCGATATGCCGCACCGCATTACCATCTCCAGCATTTATCTGCTTCCAGTAGGACGCGGGCGTCGGTTTTTGCCCACGGCCAATCGGATTGTCGATGGGGCAATCGGCGGATGGGAATTGAGCGGCTTGTTTGCCTGGCAGTCGGGCAATCCGGAACCCGTGCCCACCTATTACCTGCACAATGCCAAAGTAAACCGCCATATTCAGGCGGACAATGGCTACATCCGCGTCTTTGCTCCGTATGCTGAGCACTACGTACAAGCAGCTAATAACACATGGACTGTTAGTCAATACAGTGGTTATGACTATGACGGAATCAACCCTGGCACAGCGAACTTCATGGATGTGCCGAGTTATGCTCCGTCACAAGACGTTGAGTATAGCGGCATTCGCGAAGCCGGTGTGCGAAACTTCGACAGCAGCTTAGCCAAGAACTTCGCACTCTACCGGAATCTAAAATTGCAGATTCGTATCGACGCCTTCAACGTGCTGAACCATCCGGAATGGACTGGCGGTGCCGATACTAACACCTCCTACGATCCAAACCTTGGCACCATCAGCAAGGGACCGACGGGACCTAGCAACGGTTCTCGAGTAACCCAGCTTTCCGCCAAGGTATCCTGGTAGTTAGCCACATCAACCGAATCACCACCGAACAAACAGAAAGGCCCCGCCGGCAGAATGGCGGGGCTTTTCTGTCTTGAGATTGAAAGAAGCTGGTCGGAGACTATTTTATGCAATTCTTGCAAAATATTGCTGTATACCTGCGGCTGTACGTTCAATGTATACGTCTACTTTATTGAGCATCAAATTTACACCTTGGATGCGGATAACACAGAAACTCTCAAATAAGCTAATCGGCACCGTACAGGAATTGTATGTGCTGAGAAGGGTCGATATGTGCCGGAAACCTTATAGTGCAGCTCATTTGCTGACTGTTTTGATCTTGAGTTTAAGCAGTACAGTTGTGGCGCAGAATGCGACAGTGCCGGTTGCTTCAAATGGCCAAAGTTCGGCTCCGGTGCCAACCGCCGCATTGCATGGTCACGTTACCGATCCCTCTGGCGCGCTGATCGGCGGAGCGAAGATCGCGGTGATGAATTCGGCTGGCGTTGCGGCGGCGGCTGTGGCGGACTCAGCAGGGTCTTTCGAGGTGCGCGGTCTGCGTCCCGGCTCCTATATTGTGCAATCTATGTTTCCAGGGTTTGCGCCGTTTTCGTCCAGCGCCATCACGTTGACCGCTGGCCAAGTCAAGCTTGTGGACATTGCCATGGCCATCAAGGCGGAAGAAGAAAATGTGACGGTCAGCGACGATTCGCTGGGCGTCAGCGTGGACTCGGGGAGCAGCGTCGGTGCCATCGTGCTGAAGGGGAGCGATCTCGATGCGCTTTCCGACGATCCCGACGAGTTACAAAACGAACTGACTGCGCTGGCTGGCCCGTCCGCTGGACCGAACGGCGGCCAATTCTATGTCGATGGATTTTCCGGTGGGTCGCTTCCACCCAAGTCCACCATCCGCGAGATTCGCGTGAATCAAAGTCCATTTTCCGCCGAGTTTGACCGCATCGGCTTTGGGCGCATTGAAATTCTGACCAAGCCGGGTACGGACACATTTCATGGTCGTGGCTTCATGCAAGGCAACGACAAAGCCTTTAATACCGGTAACCCCTTTACCAAATCCATACCGGGTTATTACACCATTCAATATAACGCGAACATCAGTGGATCATATAAGAAGAAGATTTCTTACTTCATCAACTTCGATGGCGCGGAGAACCAGGATGCAAGCGTTTATACTGTCGACCTCCCTGTACAAGACGCCACGGGCCATTGGTCTGCGCCTCCGACAGACTCGAATGGCAACCCTATCCCCACAACGGGGAGCCTTTTCAGCCCGACAACGCACTTTGGAATCTCACCGCGCTTTGACTTTCAGCTTGGTCAAAAGAATACGATCACTACGAGCGCCCGTTACACGCATAGCACATCGAGCGGCAATATCGGTTCAACATCCCTACCCTCGCAATCCAGCAGTTCAACCTCTTCTGAATTCTCTTTTCAGGGCAGCGATTCGATCATCGTCAACGATCACCTTGCCGATGAAATCCGCGTTCAGCTTCGTCGTTCTAGCTCGTCTTCGACTCCGGTCAGCAATGCGCCCATGATCAATGTCGCACAATATCTGTCTGGTGGCGGCAGCAGCGGTCAATATTCAAGCAGTCACACAGATCACATGGAGTTACAGGATCAATTTACGCTCTCGGCCGGCGCGCACGCCGTCAAGTTTGGCGCATGGCTGCGCGATAACCGCATTGCTCAATACTCCGATTCCGGCTATAACGGCACGTTCACCTTCAATACGCTTGCGGATTACGTCAACACACTGAATGGCGCGCCTTCGGCAGCTACATTGACATATACAACTGGAGATAACACGAAGTTCGATGTGAATGTATTCGATGCCGCTGGCTACATACAGGACGACTGGAAATTCAATCCATTCCTCACGCTCTCTGGCGGCATTCGCGTGGAAGGCCAAAACCACACCAATGACCACTTCGACTTTGCCCCGCGCGCTGCTATCGCTTATGCTTTGGATGGTCACAAGGACCATAAGACAAAGACCGTGCTGCGCATTGGTTATGGCTTGTTCTATGATCGCTTTGGCGCTTCCAGCCTGATGTCAATTGATCGCGACAGCGGGGCAGCCGACAGCCAGACTACGACCGTTATCACGAACCCAACCTGCTTCAATGCGACCAGTCTGAGTAACATCGCGGGCGGCCTTTCCACTTGCGGTTCTGGCACAAACCTGGCCAGCACAACGATGCAGCTTTCACCGACTTATCATTCGCCTTATACGGAGCAGTTATCAGCAGGCGTTGAGCGGCAGGTGAATAAAAAGACAACACTTTCCGCAACCTATATGCATTCCTATGGTGTGCATCAGACGGCGACCCGCGACTCGAATGCGTTTTTGCCCGGCAGCTTCGTTTATGGCAGCTCGACTTTGACTGGGACGCGGCCCGATCCCTCCAAAGGAATTGTCAACGAAATCTATCCCGAGGCGGTCTTCAAGGAAAATCAACTGAACGTGATGATGAATACGCGGCTGCGGCCGACGTTCAGTCTCATGGGCTTCTATAGCTTGGCGTTTGCCAATGGCGATGGTGGAACGGCCTCGAACGCTTATAATCTGAAACAGGATTATGGCCGCTCGAATTTCGCGCACCGTAATATGGTCTTCTTGATGGGGAATTACACTGGCCCGCTGAAAATCTCTTTCAATCCCTTTTTGAACGTGCAGTCCGGCGGTTATTATGACATTGTGACCAATACCGATTTGACTGGCGACAACTTCTACAATGATCGTCCCGCATACGCTACGGATTCAGCTTGCTCCAACGTAGCAAACACTGGGCGGTATGTGAGCACATCCTTCGGATGCCTGGACGTGACGCCTGATCCGAATGCCAAGCCAATTCCCAACAATCTGGGAAAAGGACCGGCGGCGGTCACCCTTAACCTTCGCGTCAGTCGCTCCATCGGCATTGGTCCGAAAGTCACGCAGTCGAGTGGTGGCATGGGTGGATTTATGGGAGGCGGTCCCATGGGTGGTCCTGGCGGCGGTGGTCCTCCTCCGGGTGGCGGCCCAGGCGGCGGATTCGGCGGCCGACCGGGTGGCCCTGGTGCTCCTGGCGGGATGTCGAATGCCAGGAAGTACGCACTCAGCTTCAATGTTCAGGCCCAGAATCTTTTCAACAACATCAACTACGGAACGCCGTCGGGAACAATTGTCCCTGTTCTCGTCGATGCCGCAACTGGGAGTTACGGTCCAGGTAGTCGCTTTGGAGAATCAATGAATTTGAGCAGTGGTATGTTCTCTTCTCCTAACGGCTCGGCATCACGGCGAATTTCCTTTCAAATGAGTTTTTCTTTCTGAGCTATCCAGAGGGTGGAGGACGCGTGAAGCATTTTTCAAATATGGCGTTTGGCGCAAAGGTCTTGTCCCGCATGGGGATTCTCCCCGGCATACTTCTGCTGGTTTTGTTGAGCCAGGGGCGGGGTCTTTGCGGTGAACCTTCAGAGAAGACCAGGGAAACATCCCCGGCAAGTTTCAGCAACCCGATTTTCTGGGAGGATATGGCCGACCCGGACATCATCCGGGTCGGCGACACCTTTTATTACTCCTCTTCGACGATGCATTACTCGCCGGGTGCGCCCATTCTGCGTTCTTACGACTTGGTGAACTGGGAGTATGTGGGCCACTCGGTGCCGGTTCTGGACTTTTCTCCAGCGTATGACTTACAAGGTGGTAACGCCTATGTGAAGGGCGTCTGGGCGTCGTTCCTGGGCTATCGCAAGAGTAATCAGACTTACTATTGGGGCGGCTGCATCGAATTCTCCAAGAGCTACATTTATACAGCGAAATCGCCGGAAGGGCCTTGGGAGAAACGCTCGACGATTGATAACTGTTGGTACGATGCCGGACTGCTGATCGACGAAGACACAGACACCATGTATGTGGCCTATGGGAACGGCCCGATGAAGGTTGCGCAACTCTCCGCGGACGGACTCCACCAGGTGAAGACGCAGGTGGTGTTCGATGTTCCGCAAGGTTTCGGCAGTTTGGAAGGCTCGCGTTTCTACAAGGTGAATGGAAATTACTACATTGTCAGTGATCGCATTGCCAACGGCGAGTTTGTGTTGAAGTCTACCCATGGGCCATTTGGGCCGTATGAGATGCGCAAACTGGTTCTGGATGCCGTCAGTCCGGTTCCAGATGCCGGAGCGCCGCATCAGGGCGGCTTGGTGCAGACTTCGAAGGGTGACTGGTACTATTTGGCTTTCACGGATGCGTATCCGGGCGGGAGGGTTCCTGTGCTGGCTCCGGTCAAATGGAGTGCGGACGGCTGGCCGGAGTTACAAATCACAGACAATAAGTGGAGTCAGACATTTCCGTTCCCCAGGCTCGCCGAGCACAAGATGAAGCCGCTGGCGGGAACGGATTCCTTCAGCGGTCCCTTGCTTGGGCCGGAGTGGGAGTGGAATCACAATCCCGACAACTCCAAGTGGGCGCTGCACGGCGGCCTTCAATTGGAAACGGCGACGCAAACGGACGATCTCTATGCCGCGCGGAATACGCTTACACACCGCATCCTTGGCCCTGTCTCGACAGCAACTATTGTGCTGGATAACTCGGAGATGAAAGACGGAGACCGCGCTGGTCTGGCTATGTTCAGGGATCTATCGGCATGGGTCGGCGTCAAGCGCGATGCAGGCGTCTACAAGGTTGTGATGGAAGACAACCTTGCGATGGACAGGCGCTGGAACACAATCAGCAAGGGAAGGGAAGAGGCCGAAGAGCCTGTGGCCAAGGGCAAGATCTGGCTGCGAGTAACGGCGGATATTCATTCCGGCCCCAATCGCACAGCGAGCTTTTCCTACAGCACTGACGGCGTTCATTTTCACTCCATTGGCACGGCGTTCACGCTCAATAACAGTTGGACCTTCTTCATGGGCTACCGATACGGCATTTTCAACTACGCCACAGAGGCGCTCGGCGGCAAGGTCAGTATCTCGTCTTTCACCATGACTACTCCATGATCGGGAGCGTGGTGTAACCGCGTATACTGTGCGTATTCATGAGAACAGATTCAGGTGAATACGATACTTCGCGAGGAGGAATTTGCGTACCCATGAAACTCCAATCGGCGACTCATGCTTTTATTGTCGTTCTGTTGTGTGCAGCCTTTGCTACTTCCTCCAGCCATGCGCAGCAGCAGCAGCAGGCGGTGATCGACAGCGCAACCAAAAGTGAAATTTCCGATATGCTCCGCTGCGCCTACGAAGAGGTCGCCAAGCATTACTACGATCCGAAATTGCAGGGCATCGATTGGGATGCGCGTTACAAGCAATACGCGGGAAGAATCGCGAATGCGCCCAATCTGGGCGAGGGATACAGGATCGTCGCGGCCTTTCTCGGCGGGCTAAAGGATTCGCATACTTTTTTTGTTCCTCCGCGCCGCGCCGTTCGCTATGATTCCGGATACCGGTATGCGCTGGTGGGCAATGAAGCCTTCATTACCCAGGTTCGTCCCAATACCGACGCCGCCGCCAAGCTGCATATTGGCGACAAGATTCTGGGCATGAATGGTTTCGTCGTCGATAGGGCGGATTATCAGGACGTTCAATACTACTTCAGCTCTCTTTCTCCGCAAATGTCGATGAAGTTTGGCTTGCAATCGCCGACTGGCGAGCAGCGTCAAGTCGTGGTTACGGCCACCGCCAAGCCGATGAGAAAAGTTATGGATTTGACCGAGGGGCAAGACTCCTACGACTTGATCCGGCAAGAGGAAAATGAAGATCATGCTTCGCGCTCCCAGGTCATTGTTCAGGGAGACGTTGCCATCTGGAAGCTTCAGCAATTTTACCCGGATGGTGGCCAACTCGAAATCGATGAAATCGAAAAGGCTATCGGGATTGCACGCAAGCACAAGTCTCTGATTCTCGACCTGCGTGGCAATGGTGGCGGCGACGAAGAAATGCTGCGCTTGATGGTCGGCTCGTTGTTCGATCACGAAATCAAGATCGGCGACCGGGTGGGTAGAAAGGAAAAGGATTCCAAACCGCTGAAGACTATGCGCCATGGGCAGGCATTCGACGGCAAGTTGATTGTACTGGTGGACTCGGAATCTGGCTCCTGCTCGGAACTGCTGGCGCGTGTGATCCAGCTTGAGCACCGGGGAACGGTCCTTGGAGATAAATCCGCCGGCGCTGTCATGGAAGCGCGCTATTACTCAGAAACCATGGGCGCTGATACCAAGATTGTCTTCGGAGTTCAGGTGACCTCGGCTAACTTGATCATGAGCGACGGCAAGAGCTTGGAAAAGATCGGAGTGACTCCAGATGAACTGCTGCTGCCGACTGCTGCCGATTTGGCGGCACGGCGCGATCCACTGCTGGCGCACGCCGTCGAACTGGCCGGGGGTAAGCTGGACGCTGAAGCCGCAGGAAAGCTGTTCCCCTTCGAGTGGTTGCCGATCTAGCGTATTTTTAGAATTGCCGCCGCTCCGGGGGCCCAGCTAAAATCCGCTTGCCATGCGCGTTTCTCTTCCGGTTCTTATGGCAGGCAATCCATCCCAGATTAGAATCGTCTTTTGCCCACACAGATACTTCTCAGATCGCGCACAAAGCAGTCAGACGCTGGTCTTTGTCATTGCCCTTCCAGCGCCAAAGCGAATGCCGGTTGCAAGTAACTGACCGCCTTCAAAACTATTCCCGCTCAACTCCAGAACGGAGTAGAGCGGGAATCATAGCGCACACTATTGAGGTGATTGGAACCTTTGGCAGTTTACCGGCACTCGAAGTTCTCGGCCATCTCGGTATCGCCGCTGCCTTTGTACTGCGCGTGTTTCGGGTATGCGCAGAGCGGACGAGTGCGCCCTGGGAAGTCCTTGCCGCTGGCTTCCACCGACTGGGGCGCGACGCCATTTTCGACCCAATTCACAATAGCGCTGAGCATATCAAAGTTGTCCAGCGTTGCCGCGCCGCCGCCGCAGTGGCCCATGCCCGGCACAAAGAAGAACCGGCTCCATTGGGTTACTTTATCCAGACCGCCGTTGTCGGCGGCCATGGCCTGGTAGTAGCCCAGCGTATCCAGAGCGGAGAACCATGGGTCGCTGTCGCCATGAAAGAAAATCTGCTTGCCGCCACGGCCGGAGTAGGTGGTCAGGTTGGTTGAGAGTGCATCCACTAGAGGCTGCTCGGCCGCCTTGGACGCCTGATCGACGTCAATCTCCAACGCCATCGTCGGCGGACCAAAGATGCCGGGTCCAATCGAAAGCATGCCGGGAATGGGTGCCTTGGCAGCTACGCCGGTATCGAAGAGATAGCCGGGATAGACTTGATCGCCGTGCAGGTTCTTTGGCCCACCGAAGGCCGTTTTGATTGCTTTGACTTGCGCGGATGACAGGCAGCTTGCATCCTTATCGCCCTTGCACTCAATTTGCGCCGGATCGAAGTCACAGCCCAGTGGATCGAAGATCATGCCGTCGGCCACGCCGTCTTTCGCGTCGCAGCGCTTGAGCAGCGCGCTGATGACCAGTTTGCGATCATCGTCGGAGAGCGCTTGCGCGATAATCGGCTTGCCATTGGCGTCTTTGGGCGCTGCCTGGTTGTAGGCGGCCGCGGCCCATGGACCAGAAGCCAGATTCGAGTATCCCGTCCGCCGAGCTGGCGCGCCGGAGACGACTCCGTCAAATTCCTCCGGATAGCGCTGGGTCAAAATCATTCCCTCGCGCCCGCCCGTCGAGCAGCCGACGAAGTACGAGTGGGCCGCTGGCTTGCCATAATACGCGGCAATAAACTGCTTGGCCACATCCGCCACTTGATGATTAGCCTCGTAGGCAAAATCCAGAAATGCCTGCTCGTCCTTCATGAAGCCGAAGTCGAAACCCGCGCCTTCATGCCCCGTGTCGTTGCTGGCAACGGCAAATCCGCGCGTCAGTGCGGGCTTGTCTCCGGCTGCCGTTCCGCCGACGGGCGCGCCCACCATGCCGTTGGCTCCGCCGCCTCCCTGCATCAGGAAGTCCTTGTTCCAGTCGTTGGGCAACGCAAAGGCAAAGCGAATGCCGTATGGCTTGCCATCAACGCCAACGCGCTTATTCAGAACGCCTTCCACCTGACAGCGCTCCGGCAGCGGTCCTTGATAACCCCAGGGGCCTTGCTGCGGCGCTGCTCCGGCAGGAAGAAGCTCTGCACGGCTGACTTCCATCTTCAAGCCCGGAATCGTCAATTGCTTCAGCGCTTCGCAAGCGCTCTTCGATTGCCCTTGCGCTGTTGTCGCCATCAGCGCAACGCACCCCACTGCCAAACAACATGCTTTTGCTTTCATCGTTCTTGTCACACTCCTACTTACCCGCTTCAATGGACGGACGCGTTTAGTCTACAGTTTCATTTTCCTGCTGTGCTGGAAATATTTTTCGGCAGGACAAAGACTGCCTAAAAACACATCGAGCAAATCGACAAATACCTATGAAAAAACTGCGACTTGCCGTTGCATATCCTGATCCGCTAGTATTCTGCTGTTTGCAGAAGCTCGGCTGGCGGGGTGTTTTCCGCCCGCGCCGGTAAACGCTTTCATGGGCCAATCATCGGCCCCTCAATGAGATGAATTGGAAATGGAGATGGTCTGATGTCAAAACTGGCAGTTGCATTCCTCTTGCTGTCGAGCGTCTGTTGTGCGCAAGCTCCGTCCGGATTTGAGCCGGCATCCACAAACGTATGGGGGGCGGAGTATCCCCGCGTCGACGCTACCGGCAGAGCGGAATTCCGCGTGAAAGCCCCGGATGCCACCAAAGTTCAAGTGGACTTCTGGGGCAACCCGAAGCTGGATATGGTGAAGCAACCCGACGGATTCTGGACCGTGACATCGGCGTCGCTTGTGCCGGGTTTCCATTACTATTCGCTTGTCGTTGACGGCGCGGAAGTCAACGATCCTGGAAGTCACACCTTCTTCGGAGGCGGTAAAGACGCCAGCGCCATCGAGGTTCCCGAAGCCGGGTCAAGTTACTATCTTCCCCAGGATGTCCCTCATGGTGCCGTCCGCGAGATCTGGTATTTCTCCAAGGTGACCGGCACCTGGCGTCATGCGTTGGTGTACACTCCGCCGGAATACGATTCACAGAGCAAGACGCGCTATCCGGTGCTTTATCTTCAGCACGGCGGCGGCGAGGATGAGACCGGTTGGATCAAACAAGGCCATGCCAATTTCATTCTGGACAACTTGATTGCAGGCAAAGCCGCGAAACCGATGATCGTCGTAATGGCCTACGGCTACGCGCGCCACGCGGGTCAGCCCGACCCCGACATGGGTGGCAAGCCCTTTGGCTCTCCCGACATGATGAAGGCCATGCAGCAGATGGCGCAGGCATTTGAAGACGATCTCACCCAGGTTCTGGTTCCCTATGTCGATTCCAACTTCAGGACCATTTCCGACCGCGATCACCGTGCCATGGCTGGACTCTCGATGGGTGGCATGCAGACCTTCCAGGTCACCTTCGACCATCTTGATATGTTCTCTTACATCGGTGGGTTCAGCGGAGCGGCTGGGCAACTGATGCTGGGCAACAAAGCGCTTGACCCAAAGACCGACTTCAACGGCGCTATGGCCGATCCTGCGGAATTTGCCAAGAAAGTGCATCTGCTGTGGCTTGGCGTGGGTACCGAGGAGCCGGCGATGATGCACGCAGGCATCGCGCGAATGCATTCTTCGCTGGACGATGCCAAGATCCAGCACATCTACTATGAATCTCCGGGGACCTCGCATGAATGGCAGACCTGGCGCAGGGACCTCAAAGACTTTGCGCCGAGGCTCTTTCAGGCCGGTACCGCCAAGCCGTAGTTTTACGAAGTTTTTTGCCAGTGTCGTGACCGCTTGGGTTTGTACTTTCCCAGGTCTCAGAATTGGGACCTGGGCACCCAGTAATGGTACAAAATCAAGCGGTCAGAGACCGAGTGCCATGACGCATGAATATGTAATGAACAATGGACAAGCGCGGGCGGTGACGCCCGCACAACAGCCGACCGGGAGGTCGGCGCTACCATTCATCTAGTGACTCATTCAAGCGGTCACGGTACGAGTTAACGAAGATTGCCTGAGCAATCCAACTGCGATTTGTGTGCAAGGCGTTATAAGGAGTCATTTCATGTTGAGGTTTTCCGCCATGAGTTCTTTGCGGTCTGTGTTCCAACTCGGATCAAGTGTTCTATCTATCCTGCTTCTGCTCACAGGCGCATCCGGCGCAGCTGCACAGATGCCCGGCCAGAATCTTCCCGGCATGGAGACCATTGCAGCGGAACAGTCGGAACATGGAATTCATGCCACCATGGGTTCCGAGGTGCTGGACGTTGTCGTCTGCTCCGATTCCGTGATTCATGTGGTGGCCAAGCCCAATGCAGAGGCCAAGTCGGGGCAAAAGCCCTGGATGCTCGACGCAAGCCAGTCATGCCCTGGCGTGCCGTTTCAATTCGAGCACGATGTGAGGGTGGACACGCTCAAAACCAAGCAGTTGGAGGTGACTTTCTCTCTGGACCGTGGCAATCTCTCCTTTCGCTCGATAGCGGGAGAGTCTTTGCTGCGTGAGGGAAATAGCCTGCCTCGCACCTACGAGCCGATGCAAGTGAACGGTGAAGATACCTTCCGCGTAACCGACCGCTTCTCTCCCATTCCGACCGAGGCATTTTTTGGGCTTGGCCAGCACCAGAGCGGCATCTTCAACTATCGCGGATCAACTGTTGAGTTGGGGCAGGACAACACGGATGTAGCGATTCCGCTGCTGGTTTCAAACCGCGGCTATGCGCTGATGTGGAATACGGCGTCCCTCACCTATGTGGATAATCGCTTTCCGACCGACCTTACGTTCAGCGCTGTCGCCGGACATTCGATTGACTACTACTTCATCTATGGCCCGGAGATGGATTCGATCATCCACGCATATCGAACCTTGACCGGGCACACGCCGATGCTGCCAAAGTGGGCCTACGGATTCTTCCAATCCAAGGACCGCTATGAGTCGCTGGACGAAATTCAGAAGATCGCAAAACGCTACCGTGATGAGCATATCCCGCTGGACGCGATTGTGCAGGATTGGTTCTGGTGGAAGAAGGAGGGGGATCCGGAGTTCACGAGTAACTACCACGATGTGCCGAGTGACTTGGACTTACTGCACAAAGAGAATGTGCATACCATGATTTCCGTGTGGGGATTGCTTGATTCGGAATCGGAAACCTATAAGACGCTGGAAGAAAAACACCTCATGGTTCCGGGAGCGCATGTTTACGATCCCAGCAACCCGGATGCGCGCGACATTTATTGGAATCGTTTGCCGGGCAAGTTGTTTGCGCAGGGTTGGGATGCCTTTTGGCTGGACAGCGCCGAGCCGGAAGAATTCTGGCCGCACATGGGCGATGCCATTCTGCGGAACAAGCAACTGGCCATCGGCAACGGTGCGGAGTACACCAATGTCTTTCCGCTGCTGCATACTCTGGGAGTGCAAGATCACTGGAAGCAAACCACTGACCGCAAGCGAGTTTTCCTGCTGACGCGCTCTGCGTTTCTGGGCCAGCAGCGCGTCGGCGCAACAGTGTGGTCAGGCGATGTCTTCACCAGCTTTTGGGCGCTGTCGCATCAGGTTCCCGCAGGTCTGAACTTTGCGCTCAGCGGGTATCCCTATTGGACAACCGACATTGGAGGCTATTGGCCTGCGTTTCCAGGAGCCACCGATCAGCCTGCATATCAGGAACTCTATGCGCGCTGGTTTGAGTTCGGAACATTCTGTCCGATTTTCAGAACGCACGGCCATCGCCAGAACAATGAACTGTGGACTTACGACAAGGTCGAACCCACACTCCTCCGCTTCGACAAACTCCGCTATCGTTTGATGCCGTATATCTACTCGCTGGCATGGAAGGTATCGAGCGAGGATTACACCATCCAGCGCCCGCTGGTCATGGATTGGCGCACCGACGAGAAGACTTGGAACATCGGCGATCAGTTCATGTTCGGCCCTGCTCTGCTGGTCAATCCGGTCCTGAAAGCTGACGCCACTCGTCGCAGCGTCTATCTGCCCGCATCGCCAAAATGGTATGACTTCTGGACAGGCGAGTCGGTATCAGGCGGCAAGGAAATCGATGCCGAGGCACCTCTGGATCGCATACCACTTTACGTCCGCGCGGGTTCCATCCTGCCCATGGGGCCGGAGATCGAATATGCCACGCAGACCTCCGACGCGCCCATTGAACTTCGCATCTATCGTGGAGCGGATGGTGAGTTCAACCTGTATGTGGATGCTGGCGACAGCTATGACTACGAGAAGGGGCAGCATTCCGTGATCCCCATTCGTTGGGACGAAAGTACGAGCACGGTGACCATTGGAGAGCGTAAGGGAGCTTTCCCGGGAATGGTGGCGAAGCGCACTTTCCGGATTGTAGTGGTCGCAAGCGGCCACGGAATCGGCGGCGAGATCACCAGCAAATCGGACCAGGAGATCGTCTATGAAGGCAAGCAAATTGGTGCAATGATTCGCTAGCCAGTTCGTCTTGGGTGGGCGATAAAACAGATCATCCAGAGTCCTTTCGGGATAATGTTCATACTTTCATTGCCGCTCCGGTAAAGCCGGGGCGGCTCCTTTTTGTAGATAGAATCTGCTGGTCGTAAGGTCGTGCTATTGGCTATCTTCCCCCTGCAACCTTTGTTCCAGAACAACATTGCGATGCAAGAACGATTTACGTCAGAAAGGGCAATGTGTGCAGCCCTCTCTGACGTTGGGATCCAGTTTTCACTGCATGATGTGTGCTATTTGATCGCCGTTACAGAAATGGAAGCTCCTTGGAGTTCCCCTTGTACCTGCACCTTCTTTCCAGCGAAGGGCGCAATAATTCCCTTTTTGGCGCTGAGCGTATAGACCTTTTCGCCTGATACCAAAACGTAATTTGCGCCAGCCTTGACGCACTCTTCGATGCACTGGGCATCGGTTTTTCCCGGCATCATGTGCTTCTGTTTGCACATCGAATCGCTGATGGTGCCGGTGAAGGTTTGTGGGGCTGCGCTGGCCATGCGCAGAGCGGGCACTAGCAAAGTGATAAGTACAACCGCGCTGAAGATTCTCTGAGTTTTCATTGGTTTCTCCTTGAATGTTTCTGGTTTACTTGCCGGTTTGAGTTGTGTGCGAAGCAGTCAGAACTTCACACGGTTCATCAAGGTGTATGGTCGAAGTCAGTTGCCTGCATCAATCGTTTCTGCGCAGGCTTGACCTCCCAATTCCACTTCCAGATGGCAAAGATTGGGGGATAAACCACCAACTCCATCAGGAACGAAGTGAGAATGCCGCCCAGCATTGGCGCGGCAATGCGCTTCATCACATCGGCACCTGTGCCCGCTGACCACATGATGGGCAGCAGTCCAAAGACCATGCAGGCCACCGTCATCACCTTGGGGCGCAGTCGCTTTACCGCGCCGTGTACAATCGCCTCGCGCAGATCGTCCCATCCATGAATGCCGCCATTCTGTATGGCTTCGTTGTATGCAAGGTCCAGATAGAGCAGCATGAAGACGGCGGTTTCCGCATCTACGCCGAGCAGCGCAATCAGGCCCACCCACACTGCGATGCTCATGTTGTAGTGCAGCAGATAGAGCATCCATACCGCGCCGATCGCTGAAAAGGGCACTGCCAGCAGGATAATCGCGGTCTTCACCGCCGATCCGGTATTGAAATAGAGCAGCAGCGTCACGATGAACAGCGTGATCGGCACCACCAGCTTCAGACGTTCCGCAACACGCTGCATGAACTCGTATTGCCCGCTCCAGATGAGCTGGTAACCAGTCGGCACCTTCACATTTTCGGCAACGGCCTTCTTTGCGTCCTTGAGATAACTGCCAATATCACGCCCCGAAACATCCACATAAACATAGCCGCTCAACCGACCGTTTTCGTCGCGGATCATTCCCGGCCCGCTCTTCATGCGGATATCCGCGATCTCTCCAAGAGGAATCTGCGCGCCAGATGGCGTGGCCACCTGCACACGCCGCAGAGAATCAATGTCACTGCGATAGTCGCGCAGATAACGCACATTGACTGTATAACGCTCTCGACCCTCAATGGTGGTAGTCATCGCATCGCCACCAATCGCCGAAGTGACTACATTTTCCGCATCGTCGATGGTCAGGCCATAACGGGCCAACTGATCGCGCCTGAGATCGAAGTCAAGAAAAAATCCCCCGCTGGTTCGTTCCGAAAAAACGCTTGCTGTTCCAGGCACATTCTTCAAAGCACTTTCGATCTGCGCGCCGATCTGCTGAATCTTATCGAGATCGGCACCTTGCACTTTGATGCCCAGCGGAGTGCGAATGCCGGTGGAAAGCATGTCGGTGCGTGCCTTGATGGGCATGGTCCACGCGTTGGAAACGCCAGGAATCTGCAATGCCTCGTTCAATCCTCCCGGACCATAAATCAGCTCTTGTGTGCTGATGTGATCGGGCCAAATAGTACGCAGCGCAGGCCACGTCCACTGCGGCATCTGCTTTGTGTACCAGCGTTCCAGCCTGGGCCACTGATCTGGCGTTTTGAGCGCGATAGTTGTTTCCATCATCGAGTACGGCGCGGGATCGGTGGCGCTCTCAGCGCGCCCTGCCTTGCCGAATACTCGTTCAACTTCAGGAAAGCCGCTCAGTATTTTGTCCTGCTCTTCAAGCAGGCGCGTCGCTTCAGCAACTGATATGCCCGGCAGCGTTGAAGGCATATAGAGCAGCGTTCCTTCATCGAGCGATGGCATGAACTCCGACCCAAGCTTGAAGTAAACAGGGATCGTGAGAATCATTGCCAGCAGCGCCAACGAGACTGTGAGCCAACGATGATTGAGCACGAATTCGACCACCGGATGATACAGCTTCATCATCGGTCGGCTGATGGGATGCTCTTCCTCGCTGTGAATCTTGCCAACATAGATAGCGTTGACGATTCTGGCCAGCCAGCGCGGGCGGAAGCGTAGTTCCTCGATATGCGAGAAAAGAAAACGCAGCAACGCGGGTGCGAGAGTGATTGAAAGCAGCGCGGCAATCGCCATGGAAAAGTTCTTGGTAAAGGCCAGAGGCTTGAAGAGGCGACCCTCTTGCCCTTCGAGAGTAAAGACGGGAAGAAAGCCAACCGCAATCACTAGTAGCGCAAAAAAACTCGGTCCAGCAACCTCTTTGACCGCAGCCCGCACCACTGCATGAGAAGGGCCTGGCCGCCCTGCCGCTTGCCACTGCTCCAGCTTCTTGTGGGTCTGCTCGACCAGCACAATTGATGCATCCACCAACGCTCCGATAGCCACGGCGATGCCGCCCAGCGACATGATGTTCGCCGTCATTCCCGATAGTTGTATTGGAATGAAAGCCAGGATCACCGTGACAGGAATGATCAGAATTGGAACCAGCGCGCTGCGCACGTGCCAGAGAAAAATCAGCACAACGAGGCTGACAATGACCAACTCTTCGATCAGTGTGTGCCTGAGATTCTCAACCGCGCGATCAATCAACTCGGAACGATCATAAGTCGGAACGATCTTTACGCCCGCGGGCAACGTCGGCTCAATCTCCTTGATCTTCTCTTTAGTTCGTTCAATGACCTTCTCCGCGTTCTCGCCAAAGCGCATGATGACAACGCCACCGACCGCCTCGCCTTTGCCGTCGAGATCGGCAACGCCACGGCGCAGATCAGGACCAAAGGCAACAGTAGCCACATCGCGGACCAGCACGGGTGTTCCGGTCTGCGCATTGTAAGAGACGACGATGTTATTGATGTCATCAAGCGAGCGAATATAGCCGCGTCCGCGCACCATGTACTCGCGTCCAGTGAACTCAACCAACCGTCCGCCCACATCGTTATTGGAATTTTGTACCGCATTGCTGACCGTCTGAATGGGAATGTGGTAAGCCAGCAGCTTGTTCGGATCAACATTCACCTGATATTGGCGAACGAATCCGCCGACCGGCGCAACCTCGGCCACGCCCGGAACTGTTTGCAGCGCATAGCGCATATACCAGTCCTGGTAGGAGCGCAGTTGCTCGATGCTATATTGCCCCGTGGTATCAACCAGCGCATATTGATAGATCCAACCCACGGCTGTAACATCCTTGGCGAGTTCAACGTTCACGCCTTTGGGCAGCCGTTGCGTAATCGCATTCATGTATTCCAGCGTGCGTGATCTAGCCCAATAAATATCGGTGCCTTCGTCGAAAACAATATAGATGTAGGAGTATCCGAAGTCAGAGTAAGCGCGCACATCCTTGACCTTGGGTAGTCCCAGCAATGCCGAGGCAATCGGGTACGCGACTTGATCTTCCATGATCTCCGGGCTGCGATCCCACTTCGCATAGACGATCACTTGGGTCTCGGAAAGATCAGGAATCGCATCCAGCTTGGTTTCGCGCATCGAGCGCCAACCCAGCAGAATCGCGACCATCGCGAGCAGCAGCACCAGATACCTGTTCTTGTCGCTGAACTCGATTATTCTGTCGATCATGGTGCCTCTCCTCAGTGTTGTGCGGGGTTCTGCGCGCCCTTGAGGCGGCTCTCGGAATCGATCAGAAAGTTACCTGAAGTCACAACGGTCTCGCCTGCCTTCAATCCGGAAAGAATGATGACCTGATCGTCAACGGTTGCGCCCAGCGTAACCCTGCGCGGCACAAAGACGCCTCCAGCCTGTGCAACGAAAATCTGTTGCTCGGTTCCCGAATCAACAACGGCCTCGCGTGGCACCGCGATCTGCGTTCCATAATCCACGTGCACCTGTGCGTCTGCGAACATCTGCGGTTTGAGAATGTAGCCAGCGTTGGCCAGTTGCACGCGAACCTTCACGGTGCGCGTCTGCGGATCAACCGTGGGATAGATGAATGAAATATTTCCTGAGTAGATCTTGCCCGGATAGTAACTCAACGAAAAAGTCACGCGCTGGCCCACGCGAACATAAGGCACTTCGTTTTCGTAGATGTCGGCCAAAGCCCACACGCTCGACAGATCGGAGATCGTATAAATCTCGGTGTCGGGCGTGATCGAAGCCTGCGGAAAGGCCTTGCGGTCCGTGACGAATCCGCTGACTGGCGAGTAGACCGTCAGCGTGCGGTTGACCTTGCCACTTTGATCGAGCTGACGAATTTGCTCGTCGGAGATGTCCCAATAACGAAGCCGTTGCCGCGCGGATTCCAATAGCGATTGCGCGCCTTGCGCGATCTCTTTGAAGGGCGCGCTGCTTAGCGTGCTGTCGCCGCGCTTGGCAATCAGGTACTCTTCTTCTGTGGCCACCAGGTCGGGACTGTAATAGGTGAAGAGTGGCTGTCCTTTGTGTACCAACTGGGCGATGGAGTTGACCTCGACGCGATCAATGAATCCTGTGACCTTCACATGCACGTGAGAGATTCTGCTTTCATCGGCGACAATCTCGGCGGTGGTATGAATCTCGCGTGCCAATGCCCTGCGTTCCACCAGCGCCGTGCGCACTCCGGCGAGAGCCTGCTTCTCAATAGGCACGACGATTGCGCCCTGCGGCAATGAGGTAGCAGCCTCTTCATCGGCGTACTTGGGGACCAGCGTCATGCCGCAGTCGGGCGCGATGCCCGGCTTATCCGACTTATAGACAGGATGCATGGGGTCGTACCAATAAAGGATCTTGCGTTGCATCGTGGCCGAGGTAGTTGCCGCGTCAGAACGTGATTGCTGCGCGGACCTCATTGGCACAAGGTCCATGCCGTCTGGCGCTTTGCCTGGCTTGTTGTAATGGTTTTGCGGATTCATTGCATCGTACCAATAAAGAATGTTGCTCTTGGCAGAGTCCTGCTGCGCCGCGCTCTGCGCAAACGGCCAGTGATGTATGGCGGCAAGATAGACTGCGCCCAATGCGATACCGATCATCACCAGCGCGGTTCCTTTTTTGATGAAGCCAACAGCACTGCTTCCTTGATTCATGAATGCATTCTGACGCATGGTCACTTCTCCTTCGGGGCGGGCTGCAAAGCAACCTCTGCGGCATTTGGAAGAACTGGGGTAGCCTCTCCCGTCAGGCTCTCCATGCGAGCCAAGGCGGTTTGATAGTTGGCTAGCTGGCGATAATAGTCGGTTTCATCATCAAGTAACGTGGTGATGTTTTCTATGACCGGCTGAATGGCAATCTTGCCCGTTTGATATGAGGTCATCGATGACTCCAGTGCCATTGAACTCTGCGGAATCACGCCCTTTTTATAAAGGCTCATCAGCTTTTCAGCCGCCTTGGCCGTCAGATACTGCTGCCGCACTGCAAGGCGCACTTGATTCATCCGCCCATCGCGCGTCTTTTGGGCGACGATAAGATTTTCACTGGCTTCACTGATCGCCGGATGCTGTTTCGATTTGGAAAAGATTGGCAGGTTGACGCTGAAGCTGAGTCCATTCATTGCCGATTGATCCGCACGCTGCTGGAACATATAGCTGACGCCAATGTCGGGGCGAAGTTGTTTTTGCGCCAACGCCACGGCAAGTTGCCAGCGTTCGATCTGCTTCTGATCGCCCTGCGCATCGGCATCGTTATCTGCCGCGAGTGCATAGAGTTGATCCAGCGAGTACGGCATTGCATCCGGTTGAATTTCTTCGGCAGGTGGCAGAGGAGCCTCAGGCGCGCGCTGCATCAGCGCATTCAGTTGCGCCTGTGCCGTCGCGCGCTGAGTCTCAAGCACAATGATCTTTTCCAGCAGCAGTGAAACTTCGACCTGCGCGCGCAGCACATCGGGCTGAGTGGCTTTGCCTGCGCGATATTGTGCCTCGGCGATCTGCGCCAATTCATCCAGCGTCGCCTTGTTGCGATTTGCAGCCTGCAAGGCTTTATCGTCGAAGAAGTATTCGTAGTAGGCGGTCTTGACTTCGGCCGTGATGCGGCGGCGAATCGCTTCGTAGTTGGTGTGCGCGGCTTCTACGTCCTTGCTCGCAATGGCTCCTTGCAGCTTCCGTTTGCCAGGAAGGGGAAACTGCTCGGAGACTGTCACGCCGCGATAGCTCGATGCATCCTGCGCCATGATGCTGAACGGCGCAGGGTTGCCCGCCCATCCCACGGTTACAGTGGGGTCGGGCAGAGCCTCGGCCGGAGCGATGCGGTATTGCAGCGCCTTGATCGTGTGCAGAGCGCTTTCTGCCTCCGGGCTTTTTTCGAGCGCCTCGGGAACAGCATCGTCCAGACGAAGCACCTGCGCATCAGATGAGATGCGATTGTCGCCGATTTGCGGCGCGGCATTGCCTTGCGCTCGCACTGGCGTAGCCGAACACGCCACCAACAGGGCGTACAGCCATAGAGATTTCATGATTTGCTCCTCGATTGATTAGAAAAAAGGGCAGCAGTTCCCATGCGGGAGCCGCAGTTTTTCTATCGAGAGAGCGATCAGATCTGGAAGGTGCAGAGGACGGACTGGGTACGGCAACTGAAGGCTCGAAGAGGCGGCCTTCGATAGCCCTCCGGCGCAAAGGACGCAAGGCTGGGCTGAACCAATGAAAGAGGCATCGAAGATGTAGCTGGCACAGCGATCTTCTGCGCCTCTTGCATCATCATCGGCGTTGATACTTCACCGATTGCATTGCAATTGCATTGGGGAGCGGAGGGCTCTGCTGGAGTCGCGGTGAGTGCCCTCGCAGTCGGCGCATTCATCGCCGATTCGTCCATTCCCTGGCAGCAACCGGCGCAGTGATCCGTGGCGCAACTGTTCCCAGAGCATGGAATCTCCGCGAGCACAGGCAGTGCCAACAGCAGGATGCTGAGCATTGCGGCGACGGATTTGGCGAAAAATTTCAATGTCGTAGTCTGGATGCTGCCGCGAATTGTTTTGCGGTAAACGTGATCTGTCTCACATGATAGCGCACTTTATCCCAGATGTGTATTCGAACTTTCGAGAACTTTGAGCCACATGGAAAAATCAAGTCCCCCACCGGCTTCGCCGACCCGCGAGGGGATGAAACTGAGCACTGATCTCTGATTACTTGTTTCTTACTAGCCTCTTCGCCTGCATCCGTTATTCCAGCAGCACGGCAACTCGATAGGTTGTGAAGGGGCCTTCGAGACTCTGGGGCGGGCAACTGCCTACGATAGCCTGGTGATATTTACCGGACCCAATCAGGGACTTCAAGGATGTGGGCAGTTGAGTCGGATCGGATTGCTGCCAGAGCATGGCGTGTGAGGAGCGCACACGGTCTTGGTTGCCGCTGGCACAGTAGGCGCGGGCGTTTGTCGGGTTGGCGGCTACAGAGATGCCCTGGGCGCGCAAGAGGCTGGAGACCGAGGCCTCGACCTGCGTCTGACTCAGCAGCGGAATAGCGTGTTCGTAGTCGGCTACGGCATAGAGGCCGTGGCGTCCGGCCACGACCGCGATGCCCACGTGGTCCACGCCGGGGTTGAGCAGGTTACTGCGGTGCCCTGAGGAGCGCATCCAGCCATTGTGGATCGCCGCAGGGGTGGGCGCAACCGCCACATTTTCCTCGACCAGATTGAAGTGAGCGCCAGCCTGCGCTGCGCGGTTGGCCACGTCCGGTTCGTTCGAGTAACGATGTGAGATAGAGTTCTCGGCAACCATGCGCAGGCAGTGCTGACGGGCCGCCGTGGCCAGCGATGCATCCCAGCGCAGCGGCGCAATTCCACGCCCGGCGCGGGCCTGGTTGGCTAGTTGAAGCAGTTGAGCGGCCTCGGCCTGGATCGCGCGGGGGCTTTCCACTGGCAGAGATCCGTAAGAAGATTGCGCAAAAATCGTAGGCGCAAGCAATGCTAAGTGCAGCAGAACGGAGGAGACCCGGAAGTTCATATCTCATTAAACCCGACTTCGCGGCCAGAGTCGCTGTATTCCAAGAAAGTCGAAGAGAATTTCCTTTTGGCATTTTCAAGACGGAACACATCCCAGACATTTACCAACGAAATTCAACAAAAGTAAGGTGCCCCATCCTTGCCGCGTCTTTGTTCCTGCGCCAAGAGTGGGGCACGTCCATCCTCAATCCGCCTTCGTTTATTTTCCAGGCACCATTCAGCGCTATGGAGCCTTGGTGATCGCTTCTTGATACAGCATCTCGCCCACCGCGCGGTGGGTAGCTGCGGAGGGATGAGCACCGTGGTAGTAAAAGTGTGTATCCGGGGTAGCGCACGCCTCTGCCGGTATATCGCTGAACGATCTTTGCGCACAATCCGATGTTGTGTCTGTAATGCCGTACTTGGCGGGGTTGGTCATCACTTCGTCAAAGAACAATCCCCAATTGGAGTTCGCGATGCGAATGTCCGGGTGCTTGGCGCGCTCTTCGTCGGGAATCTTTTCCAGCTCCGGATTCAACTTGATGCCAGTGGATGCAAATACCGGGATCTTTGTGGGCAGTCGAGCAACCATGAAGCGGCGCGCCCCCAACTCGTAAAGTGTTTCGATCTCCGACTCGATATTGGCTCGGGTGGAACCATTGGGAAGGCCGCCATCGTTCAGCCCACCGGCGAAATAGAACATCGTCTTGTCCGCATCGAACTTCGGAATCATCTTGAACTTTGTGAACTGAACAAAGTTATCAACCTGATTCTTCATGCCAAAGGAGAAGATTGTGCCGGTAGGAAAGCGGCGTCCGGGATTCTCCCCGGTCTGGGCTGCGCTGACCGCGAAGTTGAGTCCTTTGCCTGTGCTGGCGGGGTCGCCATAGTACGTGAACGGAATGCCCAAATGTCGCGCCAAATACACCACTGCGGTCGGACCGTTGGTATCCAAATAGCCGGACCCGGAATCGGAGTAGCTGTCGCCGAAAACATAGAGCATGGTATACGGATGCGCGTTCACCGCAGGTAATGGAGCGTTCTGCGCAAAAACAGTGCTGACGCTGAGAAGAAGGCCGACGAGTGAAATACGAAACATGCGATTATGCTCCTGAACGGAATTTCAGGCCGTGTGCCTCAACTGCCCAGCATTTGGGCACATGAGAAAGCACAGACCTTGGGCGTGTGGCACATCCCAGACTTGAACCAAATAAATCCTACCAAAGTCGAGTGCTCATCCAAATGTATCCAGCAACGACAGAGCCATAGCGTTTGCACACGACCTCAACAGCCAGAGAGCCGCTTGCGAAATTTCATGGAGATTGACTTCAGACAGGGTTTGAGGCTGGAAAATCGAGCAAAAAAGAGCGTTTTTGAGGGTAAAATCGGGGTTTTTGAGGCCAAAAATGGCCAAAAATGGGCCTCTCTGTTTACTGGTTGGTAACTATGTAAAATTTACAAGTGATTGATTCCTTGTGCGTTATTGGATTTCCGAGGGGGCAAAAAACGATTTCCACAGGGGGAGGGGGTGGGGGTACGCGGTTCTGACCGTTCCAATCCAGGGCGGATTGGGTGATACCTAGAGATTTTCCCTATCTCTTTATTGTGCGCGTAGCGTCGAGAATAGTGCGCAAAAGGACGAAACAAGTTTTCCGGCGAGGGAAATTTGAAAGAGGCTCTGGGGGAGATTTCGGTTGGAGCGATGGATTGGGAGGATTGAGTTCAGAGGTCTCCCATGTGCCCAACAGCGAGGCACCTGGGGCACTCATCTTCAGTGGCTGTATTCTCTTCTTCCGGTACCTGGGCTACGCCACCGAGGATCAGGAATTGGCTATTTCTTTTTGCCAAACTTTGCCTTGTTTTTCCGATGGACGGCCTGAGCGTGCAGACCATGATCATGCATCTCACTGCCAGATCCACCGTGCGTAAACCCCGAACCATCGTCATGGTTCATGCCGGGTTTATGTGTGCCACTTCCGGAATGAGATGGCTTCTTTGCTTTATAGTGCTTGCAGCCGGGTTTATGATACGACGTACCGCAAAAGCCGCACAAAACCCCTTGAATCACCGATTCGAGTTGCGCGGTGCTCGGTCGTGCAGGTATGCGTTGCTCTTGTGCGGATAAATTCGGTCGATAGACCGATGGCGCAGCCATTCTTTGCACGGAAGTATAGGGATTGTAGACCGGCGGCGCACCGGCTCCGGTGCCAGTTGGTTTTGCGGTGGTCTGCGATGGAAACTTTGCTTGCACCATCGGTTTCATCGTGCCTCGTATCCAAAACCGCGATGCAAGCATGGTACTGCGAATTGCCCCCCGTCGCCACAAATTTTCTTGTATTTATTGTGTGTGCCCAGGTCCGGGTTTTTTCTGGCGAAGCAGGAGCCTCTTGCAAAATTGACTTTTGTTAGCCGATAAGCGTCAGGGCATGACTTCAGTCGTGCCGCTTAGGTCTC
>Ga0209415_10001872_pt1 | contig 39802 bp, 41 predicted proteins | sample PeaSoiSIISIP2007_FD_187696 | JGI IMG/M metagenome (GOLD analysis project Ga0209415, IMG submission 187696) | Peat soil microbial communities from Weissenstadt, Germany - SII-SIP-2007 (SPAdes) (version 2) | ecosystem: Environmental > Terrestrial > Soil > Wetlands > Peat | place: Germany...
TCTTCGCGGAACGTGGTCTCGATGATGCCGGCGCGGCCGCCGCCGATAGCCGCGCCGTAGGACAGGCAGAGGTCGTGGGCGTTGCCCGACGCGTCCTTGTGAATTGCAAGCAGACACGGGACGCCGGCGCCGCGCTGATACTCGGATCGCACCGTGTGGCCCGGACCCTTGGGCGCGATCATCATCACATCGAGATCGGCGCGCGGCTCGATCAGGTTGAAATGGATGTTCAGCCCATGGGCGAACATGAGCGCCGCGCCGTCTTTCATGTTGGCGTGCAGTTGACCGTTATAGATCTCGGCTTGCAGTTCGTCAGGCGTGAGCATCATCATCACGTCGGCCCATTTTGCGGCCGCTGCCACGTCCATGACCTTGAGCTTTTCGGCTTGCGCCTTCTTGACGCCCTGCGAGCCCTTGCGCAGCGCCACCGCGACATTCTTGACGCCGGAATCGCGCAGATTGAGCGCATGGGCATGGCCTTGGCTGCCATAGCCGATGACGGCGACCTTTTTGCCCTTGATCAGATTCAGATCGGCGTCGCGATCGTAGTAAACGCGCATGATGTCTCACCCCTACAGAGGCCAAGGCTCGGTAAAAAGGCTTAATGCCAAGGCTTGGCCGTTTGTTGCCGTGCTGCTTCTAGATTCTGTCGGCCGATTGGACAAGCCCGGTCCGCATCGGCCGGCGGCGTTGGCCATCCGATTCACATCCCCTCCGGTCCGCGCGAGATGGCGACGACGCCAGTGCGCGAGACCTCCACCAGGCCGAGCGGCAGCATCAGATTGACGAAACTCTCGATCTTGTCGGACGCGCCGGTGATCTCGAACACGAAGCTCTCGTTGCTGGCGTCGATGACGCGGGCGCGGAAGGCGTCGGCGAGGCGCAGCGCTTCCACGCGCTGCTCGCCCTTGCCGCGCACCTTGACCATCGCAAGCTCGCGCTGCAATGCCGGACCGGCAGTCGTCACATCGACGACGCGGTGCACGGGGACCTGACGGTCGAGCTGATTCTTGATCTGCTCGATGACCATCGGCGTGCCGCGGGTGACGATGGTGATGCGGGAGAGATGCTTCTCGTGCTCGGTCTCCGAAACCGTGAGCGAGTCGATGTTGTAGCCGCGGCCGGAAAATAGCCCGATGACGCGCGCCAGCACGCCGGGCTCGTTGTCGACGAGCACGCAGAGCGTGCGGGTCTCGACGCCTTGGCTTGCCGGCGCGGCGGGGTAATGGCTCGTTGCAGTGTTCACGACGCTTGCTCCCGTAAAATTCTCACACCATCACCTTGCCTTCTTCCGTAACGGCGTCCTCGACACGGGTGGCCGCGTCGCCGAGCAGCATCTCGTTGTGGGCGCGCCCGGATGGAATCATCGGGAAGCAGTTTTCCGCCGGATCGACCACGCAGTCGAACAGCACCGGCTTCTTCACCTCGATCATCTCGCGGATCTTCTCGTCGAGATCGCCCGGATGTTCGCAGCGGATGCCGTGGGCGTGATAGGCCTCGGCCAACTTGACGAAGTCCGGCAACGCCTCGGTGTAGGAGTGCGAATAGCGCTTGCCATGCAGCAGTTCCTGCCACTGCCGCACCATGCCCATATAGCGGTTGTTGAGGATGAAGATCTTGATCGGCAGGTCGTACTGCACCGCCGTCGACAGCTCCTGCATCGTCATCAGCACCGAAGCCTCGCCGGCGATATCGACGACGAGCGAATTCGGATGCGCCAGCTGCACGCCGACGGAGGCCGGCAGCCCATAACCCATGGTGCCCAGACCGCCCGACGTCATCCAGCGGTTCGGCTCCTGGAACGGATAGAACTGCGCCGCCCACATCTGGTGCTGGCCGACTTCGGTGGTGATGTAGGTGTCGCGGTTTTTGGTCTGCTCGTAGAGACGCTGGATCGCGTATTGCGGCTTGATGATCTCGTTGGAATTGCGATAGGCCAGCGAATTCTTCGCCCGCCATGTGCCGATCTGCTCCCACCAGGCCTGCAGCGCCTTCTTGTCGGGAATGACGGCGCTGGCTCGCCACAGCCGCACCATGTCCTCGAGCACATGCGCGCAATCGCCGACAATGGCGAGATCGGCCTTGACGTTTTTGTTGATCGACGACGGATCGATGTCGATGTGGATTTTCTTCGAGCCCGGAGAGAAGGCGTCGAGCCGGCCGGTGATGCGGTCGTCGAAGCGCGCGCCGACCGCGATCATCAGATCACAATCATGCATCGACCAATTGGCCTCCCAGGTGCCGTGCATGCCCAGCATGCCGAGCCATTGCCGGTCGGCCGCCGGGTAGGCGCCAAGCCCCATCAGCGTCGAGGTGATGGGAAAGCCGGTGAGCTTGACCAGCTCGCGCAAAAGATCGCTGGCGGCGCGGCCGGAATTGATCACGCCGCCGCCGGTATAGAACAGCGGCCGCTTGGCGGCGGCCATCATGTCGATCGCCGTCTTGATCTTGTCGAGGTCGCCTTTGACCTTGGGCCGATAGCCGCGATGCTGGAATTCCTTCGGCTTGGAATAGGCGCCCTTGGCGAACTGGATATCCTTGGGAATGTCGACCACGACCGGCCCTGGCCGGCCGCTGGACGCGATATGAAACGCCTCGTGCAGCGCGCGCGGTAAATCGGCGATGTTTTTGACCAGATAATTGTATTTTGTGCACGGCCGGGTGATGCCGACCGTATCGCATTCCTGGAACGCGTCATTGCCGATGAGATGCGTCGGCACCTGGCCGGTGATGACGACGAGCGGGATTGAATCGCACAACGCGTCGGTGAGGCCGGTGACCGCATTGGTGGCGCCCGGCCCGGAGGTGACCAGCACGGTGCCGACTTTGCCGGTCGAGCGCGCATAGCCCTCGGCCGCATGCACGGCGCCCTGCTCGTGGCGGACCAGGATGTGGGTCACCTTGTCTTGCTGAAACAGGGCGTCGTAGATCGGCAGCACCGCGCCGCCGGGATATCCGAAAATGTGCTCGACGCCCTGATCGGCAAGCGCCTGGATCACCATTTCTGCGCCGGTCATGTCCGTCATGGCTTGCTCCACTCTTTCAACCGCTTCATCCGCTACTGCTCAGGAGTGTTCGGGGTAATAAAAAAGGGGCTCAAAAGCCCCTGACATCGCGCACCGCCACGTCTCGCGGTTGGATCAACCAACCCCGGCGGTGCGCCTCGATACGAGAATGAGCGACGTCAACTTGCGCACGGATGTGCCCTTACTGCTGAACACGTTATCTATAGGCATTGCGGCAGCTTGGGTCAAGCAGAATGCGGCGGGAATTGGGCTTTCGCCGCCGCCGGCATCTTCAAACTAACGTTTGAAATCGATACGGCGCGGAAAAACACAATCGTTAACCATCGTTAAGCGTCACACCGCAGCCGCGATTTTGCGCGGCCGCGGCCATTAAATATCCAAGCGCTGTTGCTGAATTACCGCAGCGGGAGGGCGCGTTCTGAAAATCTACGATCACGCGTTGCCGGCTTGCTGCGCTGGAGGGGACATGGTTGCGGGACATTCACGTGCCGGAGACTGGCGCCACTCCGCTTTCCGCGTCCTCGCCGTCCTTGCCCTCGTTAGCGGTTTCGCCGCGCCCGGCGCCGCCGTGCCGCGGCCGAACGCGGCGCTCAACTCGACCGATGCGATGCTGCGGTGGATCAACGCCTATCGCGGCAAGCCCGCGCCGGACGGTCTTCCTCTGCTGGTGCGGGGGTTGAGCGACCTGCAAGCGTTCAAGGATGCGGAAACCTGCGGCGCCTATATCGGCTTCATCGCCGGCGTGCTCGGCGCCAATCCCGATCGCGCCGAAACGCTGGTCGGGCGGATGCTGTCGATCGCGCCGGCCGACCAATGGGTGCTGGTGCGCGCCATCGCCTATTCGGGCCTGCCGAACTGGAAAGTGCTGCTGGTCAAGTTCGCCGACCGCATGCCGACGCGACGCGCCATGATCGATAAATATCTCGGCGGCAAATTGCCCACGCTCGATCAGATCGCCTATCAGATTTCCAAGCCCGGCATGCTCGACAAAATCAAGGAAACTTTGAAGATTGGCGGCGACCGCAAGAAAGACGTAGAGATCGAACCGAACCCTGAGCTGATCGACGTGCTCTGGGGCTATTACCTCGCCACCGGCGCCTATCAACCGATCGGGCGCATCATCAAGCTGTTGCCACTCGCCAACGACAGAGACAGCGTCGAAGGTCTCACCACCGGCAGCGCCGCCAAGTTCACGCTCGCCAGCAACGCCGTGCGCGACCTGCATCTGCTTGCCATGCTCAAGCGCGCGGTGAAGAGCCAGCCCGAGGACGTCGCCAAGGTGCTCAACGACGTGATCGATACCGCGGAGAGTGTCGACACCGTACGCATGCGCAAGGAATCGCTCGCCGCGATCGAGGAGCTCAAGCAGAAAGGCCCGAACTCCAAGCGCGACCTCAGCGGGCTCGGGCAGATCGGCCAGGGCGCGCTGTCGATGGGCTGCGTCGTCGCCGCGGCCACCGGGCAGCTCGAGCTCGGCATCCCCTGCGTGATCGGCGGCGCCGCCTATTCGGCCGGGCTGCAATATATCTCGCATTAAGCCGCACTTTTCGAAACGCGCTTCACCACCCGCAAGAGGATGGAGGCGCGCGTCGCTCCCCTATACGATGTGGCGCCGGTACGCGTGAAACGCGGACGCCGGCGCCAACGGGGGAGGAATTTGCATGGCCACGATGCTTGCGGCCCGACTCCATAAAATCGGCGAGCCGATGAAACTCGAGCGCGTGCCTGTGCCGGAGCCGCGGCCGACGGATGTCCTCGTCCAGGTCAAGGCATGCGGCGTCGTGCCGAACCTCATCAACGTCCTCACCCATTGGCAAAGCTGGTTTCCGGAACTGCCGCTGCCGAAGCTGCCGGCGATCTTCGGGCTCGACGTCGCCGGCGTGGTCGCGGCCGCGGGCACAGAGGTGCAGAATTTCCGCAAAGGTGATCGGGTCTATGTCACGCCCGGCCTGTTTTGCGGCTCGTGTCCCGCCTGCCGCGCCGACGACACCATGAACTGCGCCAACTTCACTTTCCGCGGCTATTTCGGCTTCGGACCGAACTCGCAGCGGCAGTTCGACGCCTACCCCTACGGCGGCATGTGCGAATACATCACCGCGCCGCAACACAATCTGGTGTCGCTGCCGGATAGCGTTTCCTTCGAGGAAGCGGCGCGCTTCGGCTATATCGGCACCGCCTATGCCGCGCTGCGCAAGGCGGGCGCGGGTCCAGGCAAAACCATCTTCATCAACGGCCTGACCGGAACGCTCGGCCTCGGCGCGACGCTCACGGCGCTTGGCCGCGGCGTCACCCGGATTCTCGGCACGGCCCGCGATCGCAGCCGGCTCGCGCGCATCAAGGCGCTGGCTCCCGATCGCATTGAAACGCTGGCGCAGGACGAAGGCCGACCGGTCGCCGAATGGGCGCGCTCCTTCACTGGCGGGTACGGTGTCGACGCGGTCGTCGACTGTCTCGGTCCCGGCACTTTGGGCACGTTGCTGATGAACGCGATCTACGCACTGCGCCGCGGCGGCAAGGCGATCAATATCGGCGGCGTCGGCGAAAAAACCGTAATGGACGTACACTGGATGATGGACAATCAAATCGAATTTATCGGCAGCAACTGGTTCACCGTCGAGGACGGCGCCGCACTTGCCGCCATGGCCGCGGCGAAGACGATCGACCTTTCGGTATTCCAGCATGTTCGGGTGCCGCTTGCGGAAGTCAACCGCGCGCTCGACGGCTCCCAGTTCCGCGATGGCGGATTCACCAACGTCGTCATCGTGCCATAGGGAGATTTGGCATGGCCCAATCGCAGCGCGTGATCGTCACCGGCAACAACACGTCGGGGAAATCCGTCGTCGTTGAAGACGTCCGCGTCGGCATAACCGGACCGGGCAATTTCGATTTCTGGCAGACCAAAGCCGGTCAATCGCCGCACGACGCCGCGGCCGGCCGGGCGCCTATGAAATTCTTTCCGGCGCCGGGCGGCACGATGTTCCGCCTGTTCACGATTCCGCCGGCCGACCCGAACATGAAGCCGGCCGACATCGCGGCGATCCAGGATTTGTTCTTCGGCGCGATCGGCATTCCCGAGGCGCGCGCTGATACCAGTCGTCATCCGATGATGCATGTGACGCCGACGGTCGACTACATCGTGCTGCTGTCCGGCGCCATTTCGCTGCAGCTCGACGAGGGCGAAGCGATCGCGCTGAAACCATTCGACGCCGTGGTACAGCGCGCCACCAATCATTCGTGGGTCAATACCGAACGCGAGCCCGCGCTGTTGATGTGCGTCATGGTCGGCGGCACATAAAGGGCGACAGCCGAAGATCAAACATCAACACCGCGTAGGGTTTGCAATTGGCCTTCGACGGTCGCGAGCGCGTTCTCCGGCTCCACCCACACGAAATCCAGAAGCTGATTGCGGAACCACGTCGCCTGCCGCTTGGTGTATTGCCGGGTTTCGCGCTGGCCGCCTTCGACCGCTTCCGCGAGCGAGATTTCGCCGCGAAGGTGCCGAATGAGCCACGGTACGCCGTGCGCTTTCATTGCCGGCAATTGCGGATCGAGGTTGCGCGCCGCCAGCGTCCGCACCTCTTCCAGGGCGCCGGCCTCGATCATGGCCGCGAAGCGCGCATCGATGCGGCGCAACAGCTCGTCGCGCTCGGGCATGAGAAAAATCTTGGCCGCATGCGCGGCATCGAGGCTCGCGGGCTTGCCCTCGCCGTGCCAGTCGAGCAGCGAGCGGCCGGTCGCAAGCACCACTTCCAGCGCGCGCGCGATTCGCGCGCGATCGCCCGGCATCAGCCGCGCCGCCGCGGCCGCGTCGCGCTCCTTGAGCTCGCGATGGAGCGCGCCGACGCCGTCGCGTGCGAGCCGCGCGCGCACTTTATCGCGGATCTCGGCGGGGATCGGCGGCACGGCGGTAAGCCCGCGCGTGAGCGCCTTGAAGTAGAGCCCGGTACCGCCGACGACGATGGCGGCACGGCCGTAGCGTTCCGTCGCATCGAGCGTCGCCGCCGCCTCCGCGCGCCAGCGGCCGACGGAATAGTTCTCCGCTGCGTCCACGTAACCGTAAAGGCGGTGCGGCGCGCGCTGCTCATCCTCCGGCGTCGGGCGCGCGGTGATGATGCGCAGGTCGCGATAAACCTGCATGGAATCGGCGTTGACGATGATGCCGCCGAGTTTTTCGGCCAGCGTCACCGCCAGCGCCGACTTGCCGCTCGCGGTCGGCCCGGCGATGAGGATGATTTGCGGCTTGCTCACGGGCTTGACGTTATCCGGTTTTACGCGAATGAAAATCCCGCACGAAAGAGAACCCGCTTGTCCCTCATCAAACCCTTCCGCGCCTTGCGGCCGGTGCCGGGACGCGCCGCCGAGGTGCTGGCGCCCCCATATGACGTGCTTTCGAGCGCGGAAGCGCGCGCGCGCGCCAATGGCAAGCCGTGGAGCTTTCTGCACGTCTCCAAGGCGGAGATCGATCTTCCGCCATCGACCGATCCGTATGCGCCGGAAGTGTACGCCAAGGCCGCCGCGAATTTGCAGCGCATGATCGCCGCCGGCGTGCTGGTGCGCGACGAAAAACCCTGCCTTTACGTCTATCGGCTGACCTGGCGGGGGCATACCGAAACCGGCCTGGCCGCGGTCGCCGCGCTCGACGCCTACGCCGCCAATCGCATCCGCAAGCACGAATTCACGACGCCCGCCAAGGAAGACGACCGCGTCCGCCAGATCGAGGCCGTCAACGCGCAAACCGGCCCGGTGATGCTCGCTTATCCGGCTGCGCCCGCGATCGACGCCATGCTGGCGCGTGCCGCGGCAGGCTCGCCCGCGGTCGATGTCACCGCCGACGATGGCGTGTGCCACCAGCTCTGGGTGATCGATAACACAGCGACCATCGCGTCGCTCACACGCGCCGTCGACGCCTTGCCCGCGCTTTACATCGCCGACGGGCATCACCGCTCGGCCGCGGCTTTGCGCGTCGCGCAAGCGCGCGGCGAAGGCGGCGGCGGCACGCACCAATCTTTCCTCGCCGTGTTGTTTCCTCAAGATCAGATGACCATCCTCGATTACAACCGCGTGCTGCGCGATTTGAACGGCCGCAATCCCGCCGCGCTGCTCGCTGAAATCCGCAAACGCTACGCGGTCGAGACCAGCGAAGAACCAGTGCGGCCGGCCGCAGCCGACGAGGTCGGCATGTTTCTCGCCGGCCGCTGGTATCGTCTCACGCTTACACTTGAGGCCGCGGCCGCGAGCGAGCAACCCAACGATCCGGTCAGCCGGCTGCCAGTGACGCTTCTCGCCCGCAATATCGTCGAGCCGATTTTCGGCGTCACCGATCCGCGCCGGGACAAGCGGATCGATTTCGTTGGCGGCGGCCGCGGGCTGGGCGAGCTCGAACGCCTGGTCGCCTCGGGCGAGGCGGCGGTGGCGTTCGCGCTGTACCCGACGCAGATGCGCGACCTGATGGCGGTCGCCGACGCCGGCGCGATCATGCCGCCGAAATCCACCTGGTTCGAGCCGAAGCTCGCCGACGGCATGGTCAGCCACATGCTCGATTGAGTTGCACGCTTCACTTCCCTCTCCCGACCGGGGAGAGAGGGGAAGGCAAATTCGCTCTCGCGGCGCGGAGCGCCCGAATTTCAGCTGCCCCTCGAGCGTTTGCGAGTGGCGGGGAGAGGCGCCGCCGCGGCCTCGCTACTCCTACCTCGGCTCGACGTGGAAGTGATGCAGGATGCGATGGAATATCGGCGCCAGCACGAATCCGGTGGCGATGATTATGATCAGCCCGGAAAGGATGGCGTAGGAGCCGGCAAAGACTTTTCCGGCCGTGGTCTTCAATTCGCCCATCGGGCCCATGCCGGACAGAATCATCGCCGCATTCACGTAGGCATCGACGAAAGACATGCCCTCGAATTCGGCATAACCGGCAATGCCGATGGCCAGGCCGGCGAGCGTCAGGAAGACCCAAATTCCGAGCGCGATGAACATGCGGACGAGGAACGTCCGACGCGAGGCGACGGGCTGGCCGCGGCGTTCAAACTGGGTGGCGCTGATACCTCGCATCGGCATTTCTGGTCCTCCGGTAGTTGGGAACGAACCGCTCTGCAGCGTAACCGATCGTCACCCCAAATGAAGATCCTTCCGTCGCGTCTCGTTGGCGCCGTCTTCGCGTTTGAGCCGGTAAAAAGTGATCGTGGAGAGGACGGTGAATGCGCCGAGAGCGAGAAAGGCCTTGTGCAATCCGGCAATCATCTCGGCCGGGTTCGCTGCTGAACCGGCGGGAACGAACATCGCGGTGGTGAGGCCCGCCGCGGCGACGCCGAAGCTGATCGACATCTGCTGCATGGTGGCTGGCAATGGAGCTGGCGTTGCTCGCTTTGTCGTCGGATATGTCGGCATAAACGAGCGTATTCATGCTGGTATATTGCAGCGAGGTGAACGCGCCGTAGAAGAACGCCAGCAGCACGATGACCCAGATCGACGTCGCGGTACCGATGGTCGTGAACAGCATCAAGAGGAGGCCGAGGACGATCGTGTTCGAGATCAGCACGCCGCGGAAGCCGACGCGTTGCAGGATTTTCGGCATAAGGAATTTCGTGCTCATGGCGGCTATCGCTTGCGGCATGATGAGCAGGCCCGATTGCACCGGCGTGAAGCCGAAGCCGACCTGGTAAAGCAGCGGCAACAGAAACGGCACGCCGCCGATGCCGATGCGAGTGAAGAAGCTGCCGCTGACGGCGGCCCTGAAGGTGCGGATGCGAAACAGCGTCAAATCCAGTAATGGAAATGCCATCCGCGCCGCATGCAGTCCGTAACCGACGATGAGCATGAGCGAAATCGCCAATAGCCCGACGATCTCTCCCAGACTGAGCGTATGCTCGCCGAATATCTCCAGCACATAAGACAGGAGCGCCACGCCGGAACCGAAGAGAATGAGTCCGATGATGTCGAGCGGCTTGATATTCTCTTCGCGATAATCCGGCAGATGCAGATAAACCAGAATGAGCCCGGCGATGCCGACCGGGAGATTAACGAAAAATATGAACCGCCATTGCAAATAGCCGACGATAAGACCGCCGGCGATCGGTCCGAGCATCGGGCCGATCAGGCCCGGAATGGCGACGAAGCTCATGGCGCGGATGAGCTCGGATTTGTCGAACGTCTGCACTAAAGTGAGCCGGCCGACCGGCACCATCATGGCTCCACCGCAGCCCTGCAGGATGCGGCAGGCGACCAGGAGATGGATGTCGCTCGACACGCCGCAGAGGACGGAGCCGAGCGTGAACAGGCCGATCGCGGAAGCAAAGACCCGGCGCGTGCCGAAACCATCGGCCATCCAGCCGCTGATCGGAATGAAAGCCGCGAGGCTCAATGTGTAGCTCGCCAGCACCGACTTCATGCTGAGCGGGGCAACGTCCAGCGCCTCCGACACGACGGGCACAGCCGTGTTCAGAATCGTCGTGTCGAGCGACTCCATGAAAAATGCAACTGCGACCAGCCACGGCAGAAGCCGCTTGCTGGAGACGGATGGCGGGGGCGACGAGGCGCTTATGGGAGGTGTTCCGAGGCGGATGAAGGATTATTCTTATAGGAGCGGATTCTTATAGGGCAGGCTTGCGTATTAGGGCTACCCTATTGTGCAGCGAAAGGCCGCGCGATGATGTTCACGTTCGAGTTCTTGCGCATCCGCGAAAAGGACAAGGCTCGCGCCGTGCTCGATCGCATCACCCATTTCGCGCCCGATCTGGAAGGCGCGAAAGTGAAGGCGAAGTCGCTGTTCGAAACCTTGAACATGGCGCAAAATCCCGACGGGCTGCGGATTTTGGATCAGGATCGGCACGAACTCTACTTTTGGACGCCGGAAACGGATGAGGACTAAATCTTCCTCCAAGGAGGAGCCCACAGATGCTCGGCTGGTATCGTGAACTCGGCACGGCCGAGCGGCGCACCTTCTGGGCTTGCTTCGGCGGCTGGGCGCTCGACGCGTTCGACGTGCAGATCTACAGCTTCGTCGTGCCGGCGCTGATCGCGCTGTGGCACATCACCAACGCGCAGGCCGGATTGCTGGCGACCAGCGCGCTGGTGATCTCCGCCTTCGGCGGCTGGATCGCCGGCATGCTTGCCGACCGCGTCGGCCGCGCCCGGCTGTTGATGGCCATGGTGGCGTGGTTCGCCTTCTTCACCTTCCTTTCCGGCTTTACGCAAAACTTCGAGCAGCTCCTCGTCGTGCGCGGCTTGCAGGGTTTCGGCTTCGGCGGCGAATGGGCGGCCGGCTCGGTGCTCATCGGCGAAGTCATCCGCGCGCAGCACCGCGGCAAGGCCGTCGGCACAGTGCAGAGCGCCTGGGCCTGGGGTTGGGGCGCGGCGGCGATCCTCGCCACCGTCATCTTCCAGGTCCTCCCGCAGGAGATCGCCTGGCGCGCGCTGTTCTTCCTCGGCATATCGCCGGCCCTGCTGGTCCTTTACATCCGCAGCAAAGTGCCGGAGCCGCAGATTTTTCAGGAAGCGACGGTGGCGGCGGCGCGGCGCAGCACGTTCGACATTTTCCGCGGCGACCTGCTGCCGACCACTATCCTCGGCGCCGTGCTGGCCACCGGCGCGCAGGGCGGCTATTACACCATCACCACCTTCCTGCCGACCTTCTTGCGCACACAACGTCATCTCACCGTGCTCGGCACCGGCGGTTACCTCGCGGTGATCATCGTCGGCTCATGGCTCGGCTACATCGTCAGCGCCTATCTTAGCGACGCGATCGGGCGGCGAAGGAATTTCTTCATCTTCGCCATCGGCTCGCTACTGATCGCAGTGGCTTACACCCATACGGAGATTTCGAATTCACTGATGCTGGAGCTGGGATTCCCGCTCGGCTTCTTCGCCTCGGGCATCTTCAGCGGCATGGGGCCGGTGCTGACCGAACTCTTCCCGACCAGCGTGCGCGGCGCCGGCCAGGGCTTCTGCTACAATTTCGGCCGCGGCATCGCCGCGTTCTTTCCCACCTTGGTCGGCATGCTGTCGGCCTCGGTCACGCTCAGCGCGGCGATCGGCGCCTTCGCCGCCCTTGCCTACGCCATCGTCATCCTTGCCGCGCTCGTGCTGCCCGAGACGCGCGGCAAGGAACTCGTAGCCGACTGACGCCGGCGGTCATCCCGCTGCGCGCTGCGGCGCCGCGGCGGGCGGCCTGCCTGCCGCCCTGCCGGCCGACTTGCCGGCCGCCTTGCCTGCCGCGGCACGGCCCGCCGCCTTGAACGCCGACAGCAAAGCGCGCTCCAGCGCAGCAAGGTCATATGGCTTTTGCAGCACCTCGAAGCCCGCGCGCACCGCGTCCTGGGCGCTGGAAGAATAACCGGTGGTCAACAGCACCACGATCCGCGGGAAGCGCGCCCGCACCGCCTGGGCGAGTTCGAGGCCGTTCATGCCGCCGGGCATCAAGATGTCGGAAAATACCAGATCGATTCCGTTGGCGCTTTCGAGCAGATCGAGTCCCGCTTGGCCGCTGGCGGCCACTTTGATGCTGTAGCCAAGGTCGGTGAAATAGGCGCGGGCGACTTCGACGACGTCGGCGTTGTCCTCGACCAGGAGCACGCTGCCGGCCGGCGGCGCCGCCGCGGCGGCGATCGCCGGCTCGTGTTGCTGCGCCGGCGCCTCGAAGCTGCGCGGCAGAAACAGCGTGATCGCCGTGCCGCGCTGCGCCGCGCTGGTGATGGTGGCGGCGCCGCCCGACTGCCGGGCGAAGCCGTAAACCTGCGAGAGCCCGAGCCCCGTGCCCTTGCCGACATCCTTGGTGGTGAAGAACGGCTCGAAGACGCGCGGCAGGATATCGGGCGGAATGCCCTCCCCGGTATCGGCAACGCGGATGGCGACGAAATCGCCGCTCAAGCCTTCCTCGCCGGCCTTGCCGCGCAAGACGATCGGTTTCGCCGCAATCGTCAGCGTGCCGCCTAAGGGCATGGCGTCGCGTGCGTTGAAGGCGAGGTTGAGCAAAGCGAGTTCCAGCTCGCTCGCATCCACCTTCACCATGCAGCGCCGCTTGGGAACGACCACGCGGATTTCGATGTCGCCGCGCAGCGAGCGCGCGAGCATGTCCTTGAGCTCCGGCAGCCGCTCGGACAGGTCGATGACGCTCGGTTGCAGCATCTGCCGCCGCGAAAAGGCGAGCAATTGCCGGGTCAGACTCTCACCGCGCTGCGTCGCGTTACCGATGGCGTCGAGCAGCCGCATCTGCTTTTCATCGCCGATTTGGCGGCGCAGCCGGTGCACGCTGCCGCTGACGATCATCAACAGGTTGTTGAAGTCGTGAGCGACGCCGCCGGTCAATTGGCCGATCGCTTCCAGCCGCTGCGCCTGACGCAAGGCGCCTTCCGCCGCCTCGCGCCGCTCGGCCTCGTCATAGAGCCGCTTGGTGCGGAGCAGCGCCATCCAGAGCACGCCGAGCACCAGCAGCACGGCCGGCAGGCCGACCAATAAGTGCGTCAGCATGCTGGAGAGCCACTCGGTCCGCAACGCGGCGCTGGTCACGCCGGCGAGTGCGTAGACCGCATAGCCCGGCAGTTTGCGAAATGCAAAGCGCCGGGAAATACCGTCGATATCCGAATTGGCCGTATACATGCCGTGATCGAAGCCGTGGGCGATCGTGCTGCGGAAGGTGCTCGCCGGACTGAGCCGGCGCGTGCGGTCCTTGAGCAGCGGATAACGGGCGAGATAGGCGCCGTCGGAGCGCGCCAGCGCGTAGAAACTGCCGGGCGTTTGACCGATCAGCTCATAAAAATCCTCAAAATACTTCGGCCGCACCGCAACCGCGATCACGCCGTTGAACGCGCCGTCAGGCGATTCCAGCCGGCGCGAGAGATCGAAGAAATCGCTGCCGATGCCCGGCAGGCGCGGCGCGCGTATGTCGCCGACATAAGTCCTCGGGTCGTTCTCGCGCTGGGTGCGGAAGTAATCGCGATCGGCGAAATTGAAGCCGGCCGGCACCGCCTCGAAATTGCTCGAAGCCAGCGGCCGGCCGTCGCGGCCGACGAGCAGGATGGCGTCGAGTTGCGGCATGGTGGCGACGATCGCCGCAAGCCGCTGATGCAGGCGCGGCTCATCGGCGCGGATGCCCTCATCCGACATGCCGCGGACGATCTCGTTGACCTCGGCGAAGGTGCGATCGACGGTCTGGAAAACCTTGAGCGCCTGCTCCTGCATAACGTCGAGCGAACGCTGAATGCGCTCGTCGGCAACGGCATGGATGTCGCGGTAGCTGACCCAGGAGGCGTAAGCGAACAGCGCCGCCGGCAACACCACCGCGGCGACCATCATCAGCAGGAGGAGGCGCGTGGCCGTTTCCCGTGCGCTGCTCATCGACCGTCAGCTTCCGCCGGTTGTGCCCAAGCCGCGATTTCAGCCTCTCGATTCAGCCCCTCGATTAAAGCCCCGCGACGAAAGTCCTATCGAATTCCGGGCGATTCAGCGGGTGCCATATTTCGCGGCGTGAATGCGGCACGAATAAGCCGTTCCGTGTTCCAATTCGGTGACGCCGCGGCCGCAAGCGCAACCCTTGCGCGAGCGCCAAACGTTATTCCGGCTTGAAGTTCATCGCCACGCCGTTGATGCAGTAGCGCAAATTGGTCGGTGGCGGCCCGTCGTCGAAGACGTGGCCGAGGTGACTGCCGCAGCGGCTGCAATGCACTTCGGTACGCACCATGCCGTAGCTGCGGTCGTTCGACGTCTCGACCGCCCCCTCGACCGGATCGTTGAAGCTCGGCCAGCCGGTGCCGCTCTCGAACTTCTTCTTCGAGGCGAATAACGGCTGCCCGCAGCCGGCGCAGGTGAAGACTCCGGCGCGTTTCTCGTGATTGAGCGCGCAGCTTCCCGGCGGTTCGGTGCCGTGCGCGCGCATGATGCGGAACTGCTCGGGCGAAAGGAGTTTCTTCCACTCCGCCTCGGTATGAGTGACGGGATATTGCTTGGTATCCATGGCGGTGCCGCCCGGGTTGCGATGAAACGATGGCGTTAAGATAATGGTCGAAGGCCCGCGATCCAAGGCAAGGCATCATGCCGCCGTCGCGCCCGATCAGGGCAGCTGATCGAACCCTTCGGCGAAGCCCTTCAGGCTCACCGGGAAGCCGATACCTTCCTCGGGCGTCAGGAAAATAATGAAGGTCGCGGTGTGGCCTTCGCGCATCTTCTTGATCAGGTCGTCTTCCATCGAGACTTCGGCGACGCAGCCATTGGGCAGGCAGCGCACGAAGCCGGCACGGCCGACGCTGACATCGTCGATCTTGAGCCCCAACGCCTCCGGCAGCAGCACGCCGGGCGGCGCCAGCACGCGCATGAGATGAAGGTTGGTGCCGGCGGGCCGAAGGATGATGATGGTGAGGCCCACATTGGGGCGGTCGTCCGACATCACGCTCTGCATCAGCGCGCACTGCTCGCCCTGCGCGCCGGGCGGTGTGTCGCAGCGGATCTGCCATTCGCCGTAAACGGAACGGACCGCGCCCTGCGCGGCGGCCGGTCCGCCGGCGGCGCCGAGCGCCGCGAGCGTCATGGCGGCGGCGCAGATCGCCGAGGCCATTGGCCGCAGCAGCAGCCGACAGTCGATCATCGCCATGCTTGTTTCCCCGACCGCCTTTCGCGCCTCCGTGGCCGCCGTCATGCGGGCGATTTCCGGCGCGAATCACCCCCGCGTGCAGGCCAGTCGCCGCAGCGCCTGCCTACAACGTGAGCGCATCGTGTCAAGACGCCATAAAAATCAAGCCATTGTGGCCGCGCGAAGGACGCCACGCTGCCCTGCGCGGCCTGCGACTTTGCAGCCGCGACCGATGCGCGCCGAGGCCGACGAGTGCATTGCGGTACAACGCGATTTGTGGTTTTTGGGGGACGACCCCCATCCACCGATACCCGTCGCCGCGCGACCGGAACCTACCGAATAAACGAGGAGCCGAGAAAGAAATGCCGGTGTTCTCACGCTTGACTCCACTGGCGCTGACCGTCGGGATTTTATTCGCAAGCGCCGGAGCGGCGCTTGCCGGCGTCGGCCAGCCCACCCCCTGGGAACTCGGTTTGCAGGACGCCGCCTCCCCGGTCATGGTCGACGTCATCTGGTTTCACGATTTCCTGCTCTGGATCATCACCGGCATCGCCGCTTTCGTCCTCGTTCTGCTGCTCATCGTCATCGTCCGCTTCAATGCGCGCGCCAATCCGACGCCGTCGCGCACCACGCACAACTCGCTGCTCGAAGTCGCCTGGACGATCGTGCCGGTCGTCATCCTCGTGGCGATCGCGATTCCCTCGTTTCGGCTGTTGTTCGTAGAGCTCGACGTGCCGAAACCGGACCTCACGGTGAAGGCGACCGGCAAGCAGTGGTACTGGAGCTACAACTATCCCGACAACGGCAATTTTGAGTTCGACTCGTTGATCGTCGAAGACAAGGACCTCAAGCCCGGCCAACCGCGGCTGCTCACCGTCGACAACGAGATGGTGGTGCCGGTGAACAAGGTGGTGCACGTTCTGGTGACCGGCGCCGACGTGATCCATTCCTTCGCCGTGCCCTCCTTCGGCATCAAGATCGACGCCGTTCCCGGCCGGCTCAACGACACCTGGTTCAAGGCGACCAGCGAAGGACTGTTCCACGGCCAATGCTCAGAACTCTGCGGCAAGGATCACGCCTTCATGCCGATCACGGTGCGGGTGGTGAGCGACGCCGAATTCGCCAAATGGGTGGAGGTGGAGAAGAAGAATGCCGGCCTCGATGCCGCTCCGTCGACCGCGCTCGCGGCCGCCGGCGCACCGGCGCGCTGACGACTTGAGAGGTTTCGAGATCAACAACCGATAAGAACAAGCCTAACGGTAAGGACCGACAATGGATGCGATGACACACGCGGCGGCTCACGGCGACGACAACGGGCATGCCATCCCGCACGGCTGGCGCCGCTACGTCTATTCGACGAACCACAAGGACATCGGCACGATGTACCTGGTGTTTGCGCTGGTCGCCGGCCTGATCGGCGGCATCTTCTCGATCCTGATCCGCGCCGAACTGATGTTTCCCGGCCTGCAGATCTTCCACGAGACGCACTATTTCGACGTGATCGTCACCGCGCACGGATTGATCATGATCTTCTTCATGGTCATGCCGGCGATGATCGGCGGTTTCGGCAACTGGATGATTCCACTGATGATCGGCGCGCCGGATATGGCGTTCCCACGCATGAACAACATTTCATTCTGGCTGTTGCCGGCGTCTTTCGCCCTGCTGCTCGCCTCGTTCTTCTTCGAGGGCGAGCCGGGTGCCAACGGCGCCGGAACGGGCTGGACGATTTATGCCCCGCTGTCGACCTACGGCCATCCGGGGCCGGCGATGGACTTCGTCATCCTGTCGATCCATCTCGCCGGCGCCTCGTCGATCCTCGGCGCCATCAACTTCATCACCACCATCTTCAACATGCGCGCGCCGGGCATGACCATGCACAAGATGCCGCTATTCGTGTGGTCGGAGCTGGTCACCGTGTTTTTGCTGCTGCTTGCTTTGCCGGTTCTCGCCGGCGCCATCACCATGCTGCTGACCGATCGCAATTTCGGCACCACCTTCTTCGATCCGCATGGCGGCGGCGATCCGCTCTTGTTCCAGCATCTGTTCTGGTTCTTCGGCCATCCGGAAGTCTACATCCTCATCCTGCCGGGCTTCGGCATCGTCAGCCAAGTGGTGGCGACCTTTTCGCGCAAGCCGATCTTTGGCTATCTCGGCATGGCCTACGCCATGGTGGCGATCGGCGGCATCGGCTTCGTCGTCTGGGCGCACCATATGTACACGGTCGGCATGTCGGCGAGCGTGCAGGCCTATTTCATCGCCGCGACCATGGTGATCGCGGTCCCGACCGGAGTGAAGATTTTCTCCTGGATCGCCACGATGTGGGGCGGCTCGATCGAGTTCAAGACGCCGATGCTGTGGGCCATCGGCTTCATCTTCCTGTTCACCATCGGCGGCGTTACCGGCGTGGTGCTCGCTAATGCCGGCGTCGACCGCGTGTTGCAGGACACCTATTACGTCGTCGCCCACTTCCATTACGTGCTTTCGCTCGGCGCCGTGTTCGCCATCTTCGCCGGCTGGTACTACTGGTTCCCGAAGATGACCGGTTACATGTATTCCGAGTTCGTCGGCAAGCTGCACTTCTGGCTCACCTTCATCGGCGTCAACCTGGTGTTTTTCCCGCAACATTTCCTCGGCCTGGCCGGCATGCCGCGCCGCATCGCCGACTATCCGGATGCGTTCTCCGACTGGAACTTCATCTCCTCGATCGGCTCGTATCTGTCCGGCATCGGCACGCTGGTGTTCTTCTTCGGCGTGGCGCAGGCCTTCATGCGCAAGGTGCCGGCGGCCGCCAATCCCTGGGGCGCCGGCGCCACCACGCTGGAATGGACGCTGCCGTCGCCGCCGCCGTTCCATCAATATGACACGCTGCCGCTGATCCGATGAGCGTCACGCTTTCGCCAGTAGAGCCGCGCGTCGAGCCCAGCATTGCCGGCGTCGGCGACTACATCGAGCTGATGAAGCCGCGGGTGATGTCGCTCGTGGTGTTCACCGCTCTGGTCGGCCTGGTGATCGCGCCCGGCCATCTACATCCGGTGATCGCGCTGACGGCGCTGATCTGCATCGCGGTGGGCGCCGGCGCCGCCGGCGCGCTCAACATGTGGTACGACGCCGACATCGATGCGCGCATGGCGCGCACGGCGGCGCGTCCGATCCCCGCCGGACGGCTGCAACCGGGCGAGGCGTTGGCCTTCGGCCTGACGCTCACCGGCTTCTCGGTGGTGACGCTCGGGCTCCTTGTCAACGCCGCCGCCGCCGCTTTGCTCGCGCTGACCATCGCCTTCTACGTGGTCGTCTACACGGTCTGGCTCAAGCGCTCGACGCCGCAGAATATCGTCATCGGCGGCGCGGCAGGCGCGCTGCCGCCGGTCATCGGCTGGGCGGCGGCGACCGGCAGTGTCGCCGTCGAGCCGGCGCTGCTTTTCCTCATCATCTTCTTCTGGACGCCGCCGCACTTTTGGGCGCTGTCACTCTATCGCGCCGAGGATTACGCGCGTGCCGGCGTACCGATGCTGCCGGTGGTCGCGGGCATCGCCGAAACACGCCGTCAAATCCTGCTCTACACGCTGCTGCTCGCGCCGCTCGGCGCCGCACCCTGGTTGCTCGGCTATGCCGGAGCGCTCTACGGCGTAGTGGCTTTGGCGGCCGGCGCGGCCATGATCGTTCTGGCGTGGCGGCTGCGCGCCGAACAGCGCGGTCATGCCGCCGCCAGGCAGATGTTCGGCTTTTCGATCCTTTATTTGTTCCTGTTGTTTGCCATGCTGCTGGTCGACCGCACGGCCGCGGCCCTGTTCGGCCATTTCGCCGCATGACGATGAGCGTAGCCATGAACGAAGAGAAACCCCCACCCTTCCCTCCCCCGCTTGCGGGGGAGGGAAGGGTGGGGGTCAGGCTCACCGAACGGCAGCAGCGCGCCCGCCGTGCCCGCTCGATCGCGATTGCGGTGTCGCTTGGCGTGCTGGTGATCCTGTTCTACATCGTGACTTTGGTGAAGGGTCCTGGCGTGCTGGTCCGCCCGCTGTGAAATCGAGACGTCGATACCGATGAGCACGCCGACACAGAACGTCTCGCCTGCCCCGCGCCGCGATCTGGTCGTCGCGTTTCTCTGCGGCGGGCTCGTCGCGGCGATGGTCGGATTGTCGTTCGCCGCGGTGCCGTTCTATTCCTGGTTCTGCCGCACCACCGGCTATGGCGGTACCACGCAGGTGGCAACCGCGCTGCCCACGCACACCTCCTCGCGCAGCATCACCGTGCGCTTCGATTCCAACGTCGCCGCCGGACTGCCCTGGCGGTTCGAGCCCGAGCGGCGGACCATCGAAGTCAAGCTCGGCGAGGTGGTCACCGTCTACTATAAGGTTACCAACGAAGCCGCCCGCGTCACCGCCGGCCAGGCCGGGTATAATGTCAGCCCGGAGACGACGGGCATCTATTTCGAGAAGATCAACTGCTTCTGTTTCACGCAGCAGACCATGAAGCCCGGCGAGAAGCGCGACATGGCGGTGATTTTTTACGTCGATCCCAAACTCGCCGATGATTCCGAGCAGGATACCGTCAACCTCATTACGCTCTCCTACACCTTCTATCCGGCGCCGGTGCCGGATCAGGCGGCGGCGAGCGCAACGCCGGCGAAGTCCGGCCAACTCTAAAAGCGGCGCGCCTTTCAGTTCCAAGGACGCGCCAAGGTGGAGATGAAGACAATGGCCGATGCCGCACACACCCACGCCAAACCGCACCACGATTACCACCTGGTCAATCCGAGCCCGTGGCCGGCGGTCGGCGCCACCTCGGCATTCATCAGCGCGGTCGGGCTGATCCTGTGGATGCATCACCTCGTGGCTTACGCGCCGATCATCCTCGGCATCGGCAGCATCGGCATCGCCTACACCATGATCGGCTGGTGGCGCGACGTGATCTTCGAAGCCGAAGTCGAGCACGACCACACCCGCGTGGTGCAGATTTCGCACCGCTACGGCATGATCCTGTTCATTGCCTCAGAGGTGATGTTCTTCGTCGCCTGGTTCTGGGCCTATTTCAACACCGCCTTGTTCCCCGACGAGATCAGGGACGTGGCGCGCGCGGCGTTTCTCGGCGGTGTGTGGCCGCCCAAGGACATACACACCTTCGATCCCTGGCACTTGCCGCTGTTGAACACGCTGATCCTGCTCACCTCCGGCACCACCGTGACCTGGGCGCATCACGCGCTGCTCAACAACGACCGCAAGGGGCTGATCTGGGGCCTTGTTTGCACCATCGCGCTCGGGCTGTCGTTCACCTGCGTGCAGGCTTACGAATACGCCCACGCCGCGTTCCATTATTCCGGCAACATCTACGGCGCCACCTTCTTCATGGCGACGGGCTTCCACGGCGCCCATGTCATCATCGGCTCGATCTTTTTGATCGTCTGCCTGTTCCGGGCGATCGCCGGGCAATTCACGCCGACGCAGCATCTCGGCTTCGAGTTCGCCGCCTGGTACTGGCACTTCGTCGACGTGGTGTGGCTGTTCCTGTTCGCTTGCATCTATGTGTGGGGCGCCGGCGTGCCGGTGCCGGAATAAAGTACGGAACCCCACCTTGTGGGGGAGGGTTGGGAGGGGGGGTAGTTAGGAGACCCGCGGCCGTTGCCGAACGTGCGAGTGCTGCACGACCCCCACCCCTAGCCCCTCCCCACAAGGGGGAGGGGAAGATCGTCACCATGACAGATAAACCCACCGAAACGCTTTCGGGCGCCATCATCGCCGGCCTGACCTGCGCGTGTCCGCGCTGCGGGCGGGGCAAGCTGTTCCGGGGATTTTTGACTTTGCGACCGCGCTGCGAGGACTGCGGACTCGATTATGGCTTCGCCGATTCCGGCGACGGCCCCGCGGTCTTCATCATGTTTCTTGCCGGCTTCATCGTCGTCTTCGCCGCGCTCATCACCGAGGTTTTGTACAAGCCGCCCTTCTGGGTGCACGCGGCGCTGTGGCTGCCGCTCATTCTCATCGTCACGCTCGGGCCGCTGCGGCCGATGAAGGGGCTGATGATCGCGCTGCAATACCATCACCGCGCCGCCGAGGGACGCTTCGGCGGGGGCGAGCCTTGAACGCGCCGGCGCCAAAACGCCGCTCCTGGCTCGGCCTCTTGATCCCGGTGGTGCTGACCTTCGCCGCGCTGATCGCGCTCGGCACCTGGCAGATCGAGCGCAAGGCGTGGAAGGAAGACTTGATCGCGGCTCTCACCGAGCGGCTCGCGGCGCCGCCCGTCGCGCTGCCGCCGGCCGCGGCGTGGTCCACGCTCGATCCGGCGCGCGACGAATACCGCCGGGTCACCTTCAGCGCCACCTTCGATCACGGCAAGGAAACGCTGGTTTACGCCGCCGCTTCGTCCTTTCGTCCCGACGTGAGCAGCCCCGGCTATTGGATATTCACCCCGGCGCGGCTTGCCGGCGGCGGGGGCGGCGGCGGTTTCGTCATGGTCAATCGCGGCTTCGTGCCCGAGGCGAACAAAGACGCCGCGACCCGAGCCGCAGGGCAGATCGCCGGGCCGGCCGAGATCACCGGTGTGCTGCGCTGGCCGGAAGCGCGCCATTGGTTTTCGCCTGCCGACGACGCCTTGCATAATCTCTGGTTCACGCGCGACCCTTTCAGCATTGCCGACGTCAAAAGCATCCGCTCGGTGGCGCCGTTTTATGTCGAGCAGGAATCGCCGGTCCCGCCCGGCGGCCTGCCGCAGCCCGGCAAGCTCGTTGTCAAACTGCCCAACAACCACCTGGGATACGCCGTCACCTGGTACGGTTTGGCGCTGGTTTTGGTCGTGGTGTTCGCCGCCTATGTACGTTCGTCGTTCCGGGGGGCGCGTGAAGCGCGCGAGCCCGGAATCCACAGCCACGGATAACGAGGCGACTCGCTCGGCCCCGAAAGCCGAGCCCTTCGCGTTCCTTGTGAAACGCCCTGCTCTTCTATAATTGTTGGCCTTGATCCGGGACGGGCGGCGCTTGGCCTTCCGCAGCGAGAATCCTGGAAAATCAACGAATTAGCTCCGTCATCCGGGCGCGTCCTGGATGGCAGAAAGGCGGCAGTTGCGTCACATCTCGACGAGAGGCGAAGCCCCCATTCTCGGCTTCGCCGAGGTGATGCTCGCGGGGTTGGCCCGCGACGGCGGCCTTTACGTGCCCGAGACCTGGCCCCGGCTCGAGCCGGCGACGATCGCCGGCTTTGCCGGGCGGCCTTATGCCGAAGTCGCCGTCGAGGTGATGCGGCCATTCGTCGGCGACGCCGTCGGCGAGGCCGACCTCGCCCGCATGGTGCGCGAAGCTTACGGCGATTTCCGCCATCCCGCGGTGGCGCCGCTCAACCAGCTCGGCGTCAACACCTTCGCGCTCGAACTTTTCCACGGCCCGACGCTCGCCTTCAAGGATCTGGCGATGCAGCTTCTGGCGCGGCTGATGGATCACGTGCTCGCCGCGCGCGGCGAACGCCGCACCGTCGTGGTCGCCACTTCGGGCGACACCGGCGGCGCCGCCGTCGAGGCGTTCCGCGACCGCCATCAGGTCGACGTCATCGTGCTGTTCCCGCAAGGCCGCATCTCGCAGGTGCAGCGGCGGATGATGACGACGGCCAAGGCCGCCAACATCCACGCCGTCGCCATCGACGGCACCTTCGACGACTGCCAGGCCATCGTGAAAGGCCTGTTCAATCACGGAGCCTTTCGCGACCGGGTGCGGCTTTCCGGCGTCAACTCGATCAACTGGGCGCGCATCGTGGCGCAGGCGGTCTATTACTTCACCGCCGCCGTGGCGCTTGGTGCGCCGCAGCGCAAGATCGCCTTCACCGTGCCGACCGGCAATTTCGGCGACATCTATGCCGGCTATGTGGCACAACGGCTTGGCCTGCCGATCGATCGCCTGATCATCGCCACCAATGTCAACGACATCCTCGTCCGAACGCTCGCGACCGGGGCTTACGAATTGCGCGACGTGGTGCCGACCACCTCGCCGTCGATGGATATCCAGGTCTCGTCGAATTTCGAGCGGCTCGTCTTCGAGGCCTATGACCGCGACGCCGGCGCGGTGCGCGCGCTGATGGGATCGCTCGCGCAATCGCGGCGCTTTGCGCTGTCGGCTCGCGCGCTGGCGCAGATCCGCGCGCTGTTTTCCGCCGGTCGCGCCGACGAGGAGGAAGTCGCCGCGACCATGCGCGCGGTGCGGCGCGAGACCGGCAATTTCGTCGATCCGCACACCGCCGTCGGTATTGCGGTGGCCGAGAAGGAAAAGCGCCGCCCCGCCGTGCCGATGGTGGTTCTGTCGACCGCGCACGCGGCCAAGTTTCCCGAGGCGGTCGAGGCGGCCTGCGGCGTGCGGCCGCCGCTGCCGGAATGGCTTTCCGATCTCAATCAACGCCCGGAGCGCGTCACCGTGCTGCCGGTCGATCAATCAGCGGTCGAGCATTTCGTCCTGGCGACGAGCCGTGCCGCGCAGGAAGGAGCGGCGGCATGAGCGTTGCGGTGACCACCTTGAAATCCGGCATCCATGTCGTGACCGATACGATGCCGCATCTCGAGACGGCTTCGCTCGGCGTGTGGGTCAATTCCGGCGGCCGCGACGAACGCCGCGATGAGCACGGCATCTCGCATTTCCTCGAACACATGGCGTTCAAGGGCACGCGACGGCGGAGCGCCCGGCAGATCGCCGAGGAGATCGAGGCGGTCGGTGGCGACCTCAATGCCGCGACCAGCGCCGAGAGCACGGCCTATTACGCGCGCGTGCTCAAGGCCGACGTTCCGCTGGCGCTCGACGTGCTGGCCGACATCCTGTCCGAGCCGGCTTTCGACCGCGATGAGCTCTTGCGCGAGCAGAACGTCATCGTCCAGGAGATCGGCGCCGTCGCCGACGCGCCCGACGATCTAGTGTTCGAGCATTTGCAGGACATCGCTTTTCCCGAACAGCCGCTCGGCCGCTCGATCCTCGGCACCGCCAAGACCGTGCGCTCGTTCGACGCGGCCAAATTGCGCGATTACCTCGCCCAGCATTATCGCGCGCCGGACATCTTCATCGCCGCCGCCGGCGCCGTCGATCATGCCGCCGTGGTCGCCGAGGTCGAACGGCGCTTTTCAAGCTTCAACGGACCGGCCGGACCGACGCCGGAGCCGGCACGCTTCGGCGGCGGCACCCATGTCGAGAAGCGCGAGCTCGAGCAGGTGCATATCGCGCTGGCGCTGCCCGGCGTCTCGCAACAGGACCCGGCGCTTTACAGCTTGCAGATGTTCACCAATACGGTCGGCGGCGGCATGTCGTCCCGGCTGTTCCAGGAAGCGCGCGAGAAGCGCGGATTGTGCTATTCGATCTATTCCTTCCACGCGCCCTATTCCGACGCCGGCATGTTCGGCCTCTATGCCGGCACCGACGCCGCCGACACCTCCGAGCTGATGCGGCTGATCGTCGACGAGATCGCCAATGCCGCGGAGACGATTTCCGAGGCGGAGATCGCCCGCGCCAAGGCGCAGATGAAGGCCGGCCTGCTCATGGCGCTGGAGAGTTCGGGCGACCGCATCGGGCAATTGGCGCGGCAGATGATCGCCTGGGGCCGGCCGATCCCGCTCGCCGAACTGATCGAGCGGGTCGAGTCGGTCACGGTCGAGAGCGCGCGCGCCGCCGGGCGCGATTTGATCCGCCGCGGCAAGCCGGCGATCGCCGTGATCGGGCTCGGCTCCGGGCTTGAAAGTGCCGCGGCCATTGCCGAGACTCTCACGCGCCGGGCCGCATAACGATCAACGTCGATGGCGTTCTTCCGCACCATCAACTTCTCCGACCCGTTGCCGTCGATCGCCGGCGAGGGCGTCGTCCTGCGCACGCCGCAGGTGACCGATTATTCCGAGTGGGTGGCGCTGCGCGAGGCGAGCCGCGAATTTCTCACGCCCTGGGAGCCGACCTGGCCGGCCGACGATTTGAGCCGTAGCGCCTTCCGCCGCCGGATCAGGCGTTATGCCGAAGATCTGCGGACCGACCAGGGCTACGCCTTCCTCATCATCCGCAGCTCCGACGATGCGCTGGTCGGCGGCTTGACGCTCGCCAATATTCGCCGCGGCGTCGCCCAGGCCGGCAGCCTGGGCTACTGGATGGGGCAGCCCTATGCGCGCCACGGTTACATGACCGCCGCCGTGCGCGCCGTCATTCCATTCGCCTTCGCCACGTTGCGGCTGCACCGCCTGGAAGCGGCCTGCATTCCCACCAACACCGGCTCCATCAGGCTTCTGGAAAATACCGGCTTCGTACGCGAGGGCTATGCGCGGGATTATCTCTGCATCAACGGCATCTGGCAGGACCACCTGCTGTACGGACGGTTGAAGGACGCGAAATCGAACGAATGATCGCGGCGGCAAGCCAGGTCCCGCCATGCATTCACCCCCTTAACCACGCCCGTCAGGCCGCCTTGGGATGGCCATTCTTCTCCTGATATAACAAAGGCATCGCGGATATGCGGGGATGAACGGTCGGGGCATGTCGGGGACTTTTCAACGGGTAACGACGCGGCGCTTTGGCCTGATCGCGGCCGCGCCGCTCCTTGCCCTTCTCGCCGGCTGCGCCGGCGGCAGCGTCTCTGGCGGGTCGGTCGGCCCGAGCGCGGGGGCGCCGGCTGCCGCAACGCCGCCGTCTTCCGGCGCCCTCGGCCAAATCGCCGGCTTCCTTTCCGGCTCGTCGGCCAAGGGACCGCAAACGGCGACGGGCGCACAGCCCGACGTCAATTGCCCGCCGGTCGACGTGCGGCGCGGCGCCTCCACGCTGACCATAGGCCCGACCGGTGACAAGACGGCGATGACGTTGCGCTACCAGGTCGACTTCGCGCGCGAGGCGCGCGAATGCGCCGTAACCGGCGGCAACATGGTGATGAGGGTCGGCGTCGAGGGACGCGTGATCGTCGGGCCCGCCGGCGGTCCCGGTCAGGTCGACGTGCCGTTGCGCATGGCGGTCGTGGAAGAAACGCCGAGCAGCGGCACGCATCCGGTCCTGACCAAGTTCATCCTCATTCCGGTCGTCATCGCCCCCAACCAGGGCAGTGCCACCTTCACCCATATCGAAGAAGGCATAACCTTTCCGCTGCCGACCCCGACCGCGCAGCTCGACGATTATCTCGTGTATATCGGCTTCGATCCGGTGACGGCGGAAGCGCAGGCCAAACCGGCGCCGAAAGGCAAGCCGAAGCCGCAACCGGCCGCCAGCGCGAATTGAGGCTAATAAGGCCGCTCTACCACCCGCGCAGGTCGCTGATCGTGCTCTTGAGCGCGCGCAGATCGGCGATCACGGCGCGGGCGCCGGCGCCGCGAAGGTCGCGCGCGAGCTCGCCCTCGTCGTGGCTTCTTCCGACAAAGCCGATCGGCCGCATGCCCGCGGCTTTCGCCGCGACGACGCCGGCGACCGAATCCTCGACCACGAAGCAATCCGCCGGCGCCACCCGCATGCGCGCGGCCGCGAGCATAAACAGATCGGGCGCCGGTTTGCCGTTTGGCACCTCGCTTGCCGAGAACAGCCGCGGCTCAAAGAAACGCAGCAGGTCGGTGATATTGAGGCTCAAGCGGATGCGGTCCATCGCGGAGGAGGATGCGACCGCCTTCGGCCCGCGGATCCAGGTGAGCGCGTGCGCGGCATGCGGAACGGCGCGCAGCTCCGCGCGCAGGCGGCGCGACGTCTCCGCCGCCACACCCGCCGCAAAATCGGACGGCAGCGCCCGCTTGGTGATCCGCTCGGCGGCGGCGAAAATATCCGCCGGCCGGCGGCCGTGGAAACTGCGCGCTACGGTATCCGCCGTCAACGGCAAGCCGATCCGCGAAAGCGCATCGGCGAACACGGCAGAGGCAATCGGTTCACTGTCGACAAGAACGCCATTGCAATCGAAGATGACCACAGGCCCCTCCGATGCTCCGGCCCGATGCCTTGGCCGGCGCCCCTGCGATTTCACGGATCGGCTTTCCGCGAATCACCTGGATGAAAGAGATACAATTCGGCGGCGGTAGTCAAAGACCGCCGCCGACCCCACCCCCGCCATTAACAGCAGACTCTAGTTGAATTTCTTCCTGACGTCCTCGATGCCCTTGGCGAGGAGGTCCTCGGCGACCTTGCCCTTGGCGGCGGCAGCGAGGATCTTTTCCGCCGCCGCGACCGCGGTGTCGGCGGCGGCGGCGCGCACGTCGGCGAGCGCCTGCGCTTCGGCTTGGGCGATCTTGGTCTCCGCCATCTTGGTCCGGCGCACGACGAAGTCTTCCATGCGCGCCTTGGCCTCGGCGGCCATGCGCTCGGCTTCGGCGGTGGCGCCGGCGATGATCGAGGCGGCCTCGTTCTCGGCCTCACGCCCCTTGCGCTCGTATTCGGCGAGCACCGCCTGTGCCTCCTCGCGCAGCCGCACCGCCTCGTCGAGCTCGGCCTTGATGCGCGCTTGGCGCGCGTCGATGCCGCCGATCACCCGGCGATGCGCGCCCAGATAGACGAGCAGCCCGAGGAAGAGGACGAAGGCGATGGCGACCCAGGCTTCGGCTTCGGGCATGGCAGACCTTATCGCTTGGTTGCGCCGACGGCGGCGGCAACGTCCTGGGCGTTCGGTGTAGTGCCGATCAGACGCTCGACGATGGCCGTTGCGGTTTCCTCGGCGATGCTGCCGACATTGCCCATGGCGGCCGTGCGGGTCGCTGCGATCGAGCGTTCCGCCGCCGCCATCCGCTCGTTGAGCTCACCTTCGAGCCGCTTGTTGGTGGCTTCGGCCTCCTGCGCCTGCCGGGCGCGGGTTTCGTTGGCGATGGCCTGGGCGCGGGCGCGCGCGTCGGCGAGCGACTTCTGGTAGGCGGCGTTGGCGGCGTCGGAGCGCTCCTTGAAGCGTTGCGCCGCCGCCAGATCGTCGGCGATGTGCTTATGACGCTCGGCGAAGATCGCGGCGATGCGCGGCAACGCGATCCGCGACATCAGCACATAAAGCAGAATGAAGGTCAGCGTCAGCCAAAGGAGCTGCGAGGGAAAGTGCTGCGCCTCGAACGGCGGGAAAGCATGCTTTGCCCCGGGCGCCTCGGTATGGGCGGTCGGCTCGGCCATACGGATGTCAGAGCCCGAACAGCAGCAGGAGCGCGATCAAGAGCGAGAAGATGCCGAGCGCCTCGGTGATGGCGAAGCCGAAGATCAGGTTGCCGAACTGACCTTGCGCCGCCGACGGATTACGTAGCGCGGCGGCCAGGTAATTGCCGAAGATGATGCCCACGCCGACGCCGGCGCCGCCCATGCCGATACAGGCAATGCCGGCTCCAATGTATTTTGCGGCGGTCGGATCCATGAGAGAACTCCTTTTCCAGGTTGCAACGGTTAAAAACGGTCAGTGGCCGGGGTGGATCGCATCGTTGAGGTAGATGCAGGTGAGGATGGCGAAGACATAGGCTTGCAGAAAGGCGACCAGGAATTCCAGCGCCGTGAGCATGATCACCAGGATCAGCGGCAGCGCAGCGCCGAACCAGCCGGCGATGCCGAAACCGGCGAGCATGATGATGAAGCCGGCAAAGACCTGGAGCGTGATGTGGCCGGCGAGCATGTTGGCGAACAACCGCACGCTATGCGAGATCGGGCGCGAGAGGAACGACAAAACCTCGATGACCACGATGGCCGGCAGGATGTAGATCGGCACGCCCTTGGGGACGAACAGCTTGAGGAAGCCGAGCCCGTTGCGCCAGAAGCCGTAGATGACGACGATGAAGAAGACCAGCAGCGCCAGCGTCGCGGTGACGATCAGCTGGCTGGTCACGGTGAAGGAATACGGGATCAACCCGATCATGTTGGCGAACAACACGAACATGAACAGAGTGAACACGAAGGGGAAGAATTTCATCCCCTCGGTGCCGGCCGAGCTGCGCACCGTATTGGCGACGAATTCGTAGGACATCTCGGCGACCGATTGCAACCGGCCGGGCACCATCGCGCGCGGCACCGTCGCGCCGATCAACAGCGCCGACACCAGAATGACGATGACGAACATGAACAGCGCGGAATTGGTGAAAGCGAAGTGATGGTGGCCGATGGTGATGATCGGCACCAAATCCTTGATCGCGAATTGATGGATGGGATCGACCGTCATGGTTCCATCGCCGTCGGGCGCCGAGCGCGCACCATCACTGTTTCCGGCCCGCCGATTTGCCGTTACCCGGCGTCGGGCCCGGGACGACCCCCGCGGAGCGCATCACGTTGAGCACACCGGCGACGAAGCCGAGCAGCAGGAATACAATGAGCCCCCAGGGCGAGATGCCGAGCAAGCGGTCGATCAGCCAGCCGAGGCCGGCGCCGACCAGCACGCCTGCAACGAGTTCGCTCGAAAGCCGGAAGCCCCTGGCGTAGCCCGATGCAGTCGCTGCCCGATCCCCGCCAGCGTCGTCTGCGGGCTTGGCCCCGCGCTCTTGCGCCTGGCCAAGACCTTCGCCGAGACGCCGGAGTCTCGCGGAGAGGGCGGCTTCTTTGGTATGCGCCTTGTCGCGGTCGCCGTTCTCGCGCGTGCCGTCACTCATCTTCGACACTCGCGGACAGCGGCAATCGAAACGTGTCGCCCCCTTGAAAGCCGCGCGGACCATACTGACTGGGTTTCCCCAAGTCAAGAAACGCCCATGCGTGCTAATGCGTTGAAACAACGAGCAATATGCGCCGCCTCGCGGGCGCTTGAACGTACCGATTGTGCAGCGCGAAGGGGTTGCCGCTACAATGGACGAAAGGGTGCGGACGAGGAGACGATCATGATCGCCAGGGCCACCGCCGTTTTCGCCGTCGGCTTTTGTTTGCTCGCGCCCGCTTACGCCGAAGAGGCCATGCCCGACACGGCCGGCGGCCGCTACGCCTTCAACAAAGTAACGGACGGATTTTTGCGGCTCGACATGCAGAGCGGCGAAGTTTCGCTGTGCAGCCAGCGCAGCGTTGGCTGGACCTGTCAGGCGGCGCCCGAGGATCGAGCCGTGCTCGAAAGCGAGATCGCGCGGCTGCGCAGCGAGAACGCCGCGCTGAAGAAGGAGATCCTTGCGCGCGGCCTGCCGCTGCCCGCCGGCGCCCTGCCGGAGCCGCCGGCTGCGCAGGACGGCGACCGCCTGCCGCCCGGCGTCAATTCCGACCTGAACCGGGTGATGGCTTTCGTCGGCCGCGTCTGGCACCATTTGGTCGAGATGATCGCGCAGGCGCAAAAGCAAGCGCTGAACAAGAGCTGACGGCGTGTCCGCCGACTTGTCCGCAATCCATACCGCACGCGCGGAGGCGATCGCCACCGCGGTGCTGACGGTGGCGACCTCCGGCGAAGGCTTTTTCGAGATCACGCGGGAGGTCGCGCGTTTCCTCGAGGGTGTCGGGGCGCGCAATGGCGCGCTTTTGCTTTTCATCCGCCACACTTCGGCGTCGCTGGTCGTCCAGGAGAATGCCGACCCCGATGTACGCACCGATCTGGTCACGGCGCTGAAGCGGCTTGCGCCGGCCGAAGCCGGCTGGGTGCACGAGATCGAGGGGCCGGACGACATGCCGGCGCACATCAAATCCATGCTCAACGGCGTCGCGCTGAACGTGCCGGTCATCAATGGCAAGATGGCGCTCGGCACCTGGCAGGGCATCTATGTCGCCGAGCATCGCGCGCAGCCGCACGCCCGCGAGGTGGTGTTGCAGTTTGTCGGCGCGTGCGCAGACGGGTGATCCATCATTTGCGCACCCTGCCCGTGCGACGCTAACCTGTGGTCCAGCACGGCAACAAGACCGTGCATTGGGGAATGCCGGATAGTCACAGGGGGAAGCATCCATGCCGCTTGAATTCGGCATTTTCGATCATCTCGACGATAACGGCATTCCGCTTGCCGACCTGTTCGAGACGCGGCTCAAGCTCATCGAGCAGTATGATCGGGTGGGATTCCGCTCCTATCACATCGCCGAGCATCACTCGACGCCCTTGGGCATGGCGCCTTCGCCCAGCGTCTTCCTCGCCGCGGTGGCGCAGCGCAGCAAGCGGCTGCGCTTCGGGCCGCTGCTCTATGTGACGCCGATGTATCACCCTCTGCGCGTCGCCGAGGAAGTGGTCATGCTCGACCATATGAGCCGCGGGCGGTTCGAATTGGGCCTCGGCCGCGGCGCTTCGCCGATCGAGATCGCCAGTTTCGGTGTCGATCCGGTGAGCGCGCCGGAGATGAACCGCGAGGCGACCGAGGTCATCCTCAAGGCGCTGAGCAGCGATGTCCTCGATCACCACGGCAAGTATTATCATTTCAAGAAAGTGCTGATCGCCTCGCGGCCGTGGCAGCAACCGCATCCGCCGCTATGGTTCGCGCCGACCGAGCCGTCGCGCGCCGGCGACGCCGCGCGCCTCAAGGGCAATATGGTGACGCTGGTTCCCGACGCCGGCGTCAAGGCGCTCACCGAAGCCTATCGCGCCGCTTGGCAGACCGACGGCAACGCCGGCGCGGCGATGCCGCTCCTGGGCGTGTTCCGCCACGTCGTGGTCGCCGAAAGCGACGCCAAAGCGCGCGACATCGCCCGCGCCGCCTACGGGCTGTGGCGGCACCATATGGGCTTTCTCTGGGAATGGGGCGGCATGGAATTTCCCATCGGCAAGATCTATCCGAAAGACTTCGACGCGCTCGTAGCGATGGGCATGGGCGTCGCCGGAACGCCGGAGACCGTGCGCCGCTACATCGCCGCGGCGGTCGCGCAGACCGGCATCACCTATTTCGTCTGCGATATGGCGTTCGGCAGCATTCCGTTCGATGCCGCGTCGCGCTCGGTCGATATGTTCGCGCGCGAGGTCATGCCGCATTTCCGCTAGGTCTTCAACGTCGCCGCGGGCGCCAGTGGACCCCGCAAGGCGACGCAAGTAACATGCGCGGTGATGCCGTATTTCACCTGCGTGTCACCCGCGCGCGATCGACTTTAGGTCATCTCGTTGAGCGAGGCGCAATCCCATCATCTGTTGATCGCCGACGATCATCCGCTGTTCCGCGGCGCGCTGCGCGAAGCGGTGACCGGCTTATTCGGCCGCGCGGACGTCGCCGAAGCCGGCACATTCGAGGAGGTCAGCGAGATTCTCGAACGCGGCGGCGACGTCGATCTGATCCTGCTCGACCTCTCGATGCCCGGCGTGCGCGGCTTTTCCGGCCTTATGTATCTGCGCGCGCAATATCCGAGCCTGCCGATCGTCGTGGTCTCGGCCAATGACGATCCCGCGGTGATCCGCCGCTGCATGGAATTCGGCGCCTCGGGCTTTATTCCGAAAACGCTCGGCATCGAGGCGATGCGGGCGGCGGTGGCACGCGTGCTGGCTGGCGAATTGTGGACGCCGCCCGATGTCGACCTCACGCGCCAGTCCGACGCCGAGACCACCGCTTTGATCGCGCGGTTGTCAACGCTGACGCCGCAACAGGTGCGCGTTTTGATGATGCTGTCGGGGGGCCTCCTCAACAAGCAGATCGCCTACGAGCTCGGCGTGTCGGAAGCGACCGTAAAGGCGCATGTCTCCGCCATCCTGCAAAAGCTCGGGGTCGAGAGCCGCACACAGGCGGTCATCGCCGCCGGCAAGATCGAAGCCGGCCAATGGCCGCAGCTGCCGGCAAGGGACGGCGGTTAGGACGTCACCGCCTTCAACAGCACGCAGGCGCTGATCTTGAGGCTGCCGTCGGGCTGCGGCTCGAGCGTATAGCGCGCGTCCCAGGCTACGCCATCGGCATCGATGATCTGCACGTCCTGCGTGATCTTCCCGTCCACGATCCTCGACAGGCCGAACTCGAAGCTTCGGTGACGGTAGACCGGCGCATAGCCGTTGCGGACCATGAACATGAAGGCGTCAGGATTGCGGTACCAGCTTTGGATGCCCGGCGCGGCAAAGGTGTAAGCCGCCGCCGCGTCGTCGCGGCTGAAGGCTTCTTCCTGGGCGCGGATGACGGCTTGTCCCGCGGTCACATCATCGGCGGCATAAGCGAGCGCGCTGGAGCCGATGACAAATGCGATCAGGAGGGCAATGACTCGCATGGTTTTGCTGCTGTGTTTCGCTCGGCCGCTGCGGCAATAATAAACTATTCCGCCGCCACGCGCTGCACGCGCCATTGCGTGATTAGCGCGCGCAGCGATGCCGGCTTCACCGGCTTGTTGAGCACATGCACGCCGACTGCATGGGCTTCCTCGCGCACATGCAGCGAGCGATCGGCGGTGACGAGGATCGCCGGCAAATCGCGGCCGTTGCGCCGGCGCAGTTCGGCGATGGCGACCATGCCGTTGCCGCCGTCGAGGTGGTAATCGACCAGGAGCCCGTCCGGATTGACCCCGCTGCCCTCGATCGCCGCCAGCGCTTCGGCGAGGTCGGCGGCTTTGAGCACGCGGCAGCCCCAACCGCCGAGCAAGGTCTGCATGCCGTCGAGAATGGCGCGCTCATTGTCGATGCAGAGCACCACGGTGCCGGGGAGTTGCCCGGCGGCGGTCTTCGGCACGGCGTGCAGGACCGGCGCGCTGATGGCGGCGGCCGCCCCCGGCACCTCGACCGAGAAACGCGAGCCGCGGCCGACGTTGGATTTCAGCGCCACTTCGCAATCGAGCACGCGGGCGATGCGTTCGACAATGGACAGGCCGAGCCCGACGCCGCGGGCGACGCGGGCCCCCTGGTCGAGCCGATGGAATTCCTTGAACACCGCGCGGCGCTTTCCTTGCGGAATACCGATGCCGGTGTCGTACACATCGATACGCAGCCGCTTGCCGCGGCGGCGGCAGCCGACCAGGACGCCGCCCGCGGACGTATATTTGATGGCGTTGGAGACGAGATTTTGCAGCAGCCGCCGCAGCAGGCGCCGGTCGGAGCGCACCGCCAACGTGCAGGGCATGAACTTAAGCTTGAGCCCCTTCTCACGCGCCAGCGGCGCGAACTCCACTTCCAGGCGCTGGAGCAATTCGTCGATGCGGAAATCGGTCAGCTCCGGCTGCATGGCGCCGGTATCGAGCCGTGAAATGTCCAACAATGCGGCGAAGATCTCTTCCACCGCTTCGAGCGAGGCGTCGATGTTGTGCACCAGATCGCCATCCTCGCCCTCCACTTCATTTTGACACTGGCGTTCGATCAGGCTCGTCACGTAAAGCCGCGCGGCGTTGAGCGGCTGCAGGATGTCGTGACTGGCGGCGGCGATGAAGCGAGTCTTCGAGACGTTGGCGTCGTCGGCGTCGGCCTTGGCGCGGCCTAGTTCGGCGTTGAGCCGCGTCAATTCCCCGGTGCGCTCGCGCACGCGGCGTTCCAGCGTAGCGTTGGCGCGCTCCAGCGCTTCGGCGGCCTTCACGCTTGGCGTGATGTCGGTGAAAGTCGTGACCAGGCCGCCGTCGGGCATGCGGTCGGCGCGCACCTCGATCACCAGGCCGCGCTCGGCAAAGCGCTCGAGGAACGGCTCGGCCTCCGAGGTGTAGCGGGCGATGCGCGCGGCGACTTCTTGGTCGAGGTCGCAGGCGTCGCGGTCGGAGGGCGCCCCGCGTTCGGCGATATGGCGGAGGATCTCGTCGAGCGCGATGCCGATGCGGGTGAGCGAATGCGGCAGATCGAAGATTTCGCCGAACTGCCGGTTCCAGCACAAGAGCGCCAGATCCTTGTCGAACACGGCGATGCCCTGGCGCACATGATCGAGCGCGGTTTGCATGATTTCCCGGTTGTAGTGGATCGCGGCGTTGGCATCGTCGAGAAGCTTGAGCGCCGCAGTGGTGGAAACGGTGCGCTTGCGCAGCAGCAGCGAAAGCACCAGCCGCGACGACGCGGCGCCGATCGCCGAGGCCAGGAGATACTCGCCGTATTGCAGAAGCGGAAAGTCGGCCTCGGCCCCCGGCTCGAGGCTGACGCGGCGCGAGGCGGCGAAGCTGCGGAACGAGTCGCGCGTGCGCTCCTCGCCGAGATAGCGGGCGATGGTGGCGGTGAGCTCCTCGACCGTAACCGACGCGCGCCGCAGCCGGAAGCTCGGCGTCATCGGGGCGAGCGACGTCGGCACGAACAGGTCGCCCTGCACGCGCTCGATCGCGCTCGGCCGGCGGGCGAAGGAGCAGCCGATATAAAGCGCGATATTGGCGAGGAGGCTGAGCACGACGCCGTGCACCAGCGGCGGCAGATCGAGGCCGAACAGCGCCTGCGGCCGCAGCCAGGCAATCCCGAACGGCCCGGCGCTGAGGATATGCCCGCCGACGATGCCGGCGTCCGAGATGCTCGGCAGCAGAAGCGTATAGCCCCAGACCACGATGCCTGCGGTCATGCCGGCGATGGCGCCGGTCGCGGTGCCACGCCGCCAGACCAGTCCGCCGAAAAAGGCCGGCGTCAGCTGCGCGATGGCGGCGAAGGATAACAGTCCGATCGAAGCGAGTTGCGCCGGTCCGGCGGAGCGATAGTAGATGTAGGCGAGCAGCAGGATGGCGAAAATGGCGATGCGGCGTACGGTGAGAAGCTCGGCGCCGGCGTCGTGCGGCCCGCCGGCCTGCGCCGCGCGCCGCTTGAGGATGAACGGCATAACGATGTCGTTCGAGACCATGATCGCCAGCGCCACCGATTCGACGATCACCATCGCGGTCGCCGCCGAGAGGCCGCCGACGAAGGCAATAAGCGTGAACAGCTCGGAATGCGCCAAGAGCGGCAGCGCGAGCACGAACATGTCGCCGTCGGTGCTGCCGCCGGGAAACTTCAACAAGCCGGCCATCGCGATCGGCATCACGAACAGATTGATCAGCACCAGATAGGCGGGAAACAGCCAGGCGGCGCGGCGGATTTCCGCTTCGCTGTGGTTCTCGACCACGGCGACGTGAAACTGCCGCGGCAACAGCAGGATGGCGAACAGCGACAGAACGGTCATGGCGAGGAACGTCGCCACCGGCGGCGTGCCGGCAAGCACGGCGGCAGTCTGCGGCTGCCGCAGCGCGTCGCCGAACAGCGCCAGCGGGCCGCGGAACATGACGAAGGTCACGAACACGCCGACGGCAAGGAAAGTGACCAGCTTGATGATCGATTCGGTGGCGATCGCCAGCATCAGTCCGTCCTGATGCTCGGTGGCGTCGATGTGCCGGGTGCCGAACAGCACCGCGAAGGCTGCCATCAACAGCGCGACGAACAGCGCGATATCGCCGAGGAGCGGCTGCGCGGCGGCGCCTGCCGCGGTATCGGCGAGGATGGTGCCGACCGACGCCGAAACCGCTTTGAGCTGGAGCGCGATGTAGGGGATCATGCCGACGATGGCGATCAGCGCCACCGTCGCCGCCACCGCCTGGCTCTTGCCGTAGCGCGCGGCGATGAAGTCGGCGATCGAGGTGATGTTCTGTCCTTTGGCCAGCCGCACGATGCGGATGATCAGCGGATAGGCGAAGCCGACCATCAGCACCGGGCCGATATAGATGGTGAGGAAATCGAAGCCGGTGCGCGCCGCCACGCCGACCGAGCCGAAGAAAGTCCACGAGGTGCAATAGATGGCGAGCGACAGCGGATAGATCAGCAGGCGGGCGCGGCTGCCGCGGACCAAATCGTGCCGGCGGTCACCGTAACTCGCTACCAGGAACAAAAACCCGATATAGGCAAGCGCGATGACGATGACGACCCAACCTTGCAGCATGACGTTCCCTAAGGGTCGATTCCGCCGGCGCTTTTTCGGCTGCGCCAAGGGCGATTTTAGTTAAATCACCATAGTTTAGCGGGCCTGTCTATCGGCCGAAAACATCCAATAATCTCGGGCGTATTGCCGTGATCGTCCCCTCCCCGCCCGCTTCGCTCGCGCGGGGAGGAGAAGCAGATCGTTTTCCGAGACCCCGCCGCCCGTTACCTCAGCGCACGCGCAAGTGGTGTTATTTTAGTTCACGCGAATCGTTTTGCGTCGCTTGCGCAGGGGATGCGAACCAAGGTGCCGATGAACGAAATCTTCATTGTCGACGACGATCCCTCGGTGCGCGCCGCTTTGGCGCTGGTGTTGAGCGGCGAAGGTTTTCAAGTCACGAGTTTTGACGAGGGCGAAACCTTTCTCAGCGCCGCCGCGAGCGCACGCCTGGATGCGTGCTCATCGACGTGCATCTGCCCGGTTGCTCCGGGCTCGACGTGCTGCGCCGGCTCGACGCGCAGCGCTACCCGGCGCCGGTCCTGATCATCTCCGGCCGCGGCGATATCCCGACCGCCATCGATGCGATCCGCAACGGCGCGCTCGACTTCATCGAAAAACCGTTCGACCCCAACGCCGTGGCGACGCGCGTGCGCGGCGCGATGGACGCCTGGGCGAATCTCCGACGCCAGGACGGCCTCGTCGCCCGCGATTTTTCCGGCCGCGACCGGCTCACGGCGCGCGAGTGCGAGGCGTTGGAGCGAATCGCAAGCGGCGCATCCAACAAAGAGGCCGGGCGCGAGCTCGGCATCTCGCCGCGCACCATCGAAGTGCATCGCGCGCGCATCATGGAGAAGCTCGCCGCCAAGAATGCCGCCGATCTGATGCGCATCGTGCTGCGCGGCGGCCGCGGGCACTGAGCATGATCCAGAAAAGTGGAATCCGGTTTTCCGAAAAAGATCATGCTCCACTAAAGATACGCTACCTTTCGATGAATTGACGGCGCCCGGCGCAGCGCGCATTCATGGCGGCGATGCTGCCCGCTATGCCGCCGCTGCGCGCGCTGCTCGAGCCCGCCGAGACGCTGTTGATCGCGCTCGCCGGCGGCGTCGCCTTCACGCTGCTCGGATTTCCCGCCGGCCTCGTCTCCGGATCGGTGCTCGCCGTGGCCGCCGCCGCTTTGTTCGGGCGCCCGGTCAGGGTGCCGATTCCGCTGGCGCGCGTCTGCTACGTGATCGTCGGCATCCTGCTCGGCGCGGTAGTGACGCCGCAGACGGTCAAGGGCTTCATCACCTGGCCTGTGAGCGTCGCGCTGCTGGTCGTCGCTTCCGTTTGCATGCTGGTCGCGACTACAAGCTATCTGCGCGTCGTGCATCGCTGGGACCGCCTCTCGGCGTTGATGGCGGCGAGCCCGGGCTCGATGGTGCAGGTGATCGCGCTGTCGACCGAACTCGGCGCCGATCTGCGCGCCATCGCCATCGTGCAGACGGTGCGCGTGTTGCTCCTGACCATCGGCATACCGGGCGGGCTCGCGCTGTTCGGCCTGGTGGCGCCGGCGATACCGGTGGCGCGCGGTGCCGCCCCGTCATCGCCGGGCGAGCTTGCCGTCGTCATCGCCGTTGCCACCGCCACGGCGCTCGTCATGGCGCGGTTGCGCTTCCCCGGCGGGCTTTTGTTCGGCGCCATGGCGGGGTCCGGCGTGCTGCACGGCACCGGCCTCGTCGTCGCCGTTCTGCCGTGGGGGATCGGCAGCGCCGCGGTCATCGTGCTCGGCGCCGTCGTCGGCTCGCGCTTTGCCAATACGACGTTCCGGCTGATCGTCGGCTATCTCGGCGCAGCTTTCGGCTCATTCGCCGTTTCGTTGTCGATCGCCACTTTCTTCGCGCTGATCGTGGCGCACTTCTTTCCGTTCTCAATCGCCAATGTCGTGGTTGCGTTCTCGCCCGGCGCGCAGGACACGATGATGGTGCTGGCGCTGGCGTTGCATCTCGACCCGGTCTTTGTCGGCGCGCATCACATTGCCCGTTTCCTCGTCGTTACCTTTTCGGTGGCGATCGCGGCGCGGCGGATCGTGAAAGAGAAGAAGGGACCTTAGCGCCGGAAGAGGCGCGAGCCGAAGATTACGACTTCAAATCCGCCCCAGCAGCACAAGAATAAGAATGATGATCAAGATGATGCCGATGAGACCGACGCCGCCGTGTCCATAGCCGTAACCGTATCCCCCGAAGCGGCCGCTGAAGCCGCCGGCCAGGAAGATGATGAGGATGATAACCAGAATAAGCCCGAGCGACATGAACTATCCTTTGCGTTCGCTAGTCTGTAAGTCCGTGATACTTATCCGGCGTGGACGATCGACACGCTCGTCCCCTGCAATAGACTGGTCATCTCGACGGTGGCGTTGAGCTGATGCGCCAGCGATTCGACTATGGCGGTCCCCAAACCGCTGTGTGTGCGCGCGCTTCCGTCCTGCTGCAATCCGATGCCGTTGTCCGACACGGATAGGCGCCACCTGGCTTCATCGACGTCATAGCTGACCAGGATTTCACCCCCGCCGCCGCCGGGGAATGCATGCTTCAGCGCATTGATCACGAGCTCCGTCGTCATCAGCCCAATGCTGACCGCTTCGCTGGACGCCACCGTTGCGGCGTCGGCTTTCACCGTCACGGAGATCGGCCGGCTGTCGCCGATC
>Ga0209415_10001874_pt1 | contig 39798 bp, 36 predicted proteins | sample PeaSoiSIISIP2007_FD_187696 | JGI IMG/M metagenome (GOLD analysis project Ga0209415, IMG submission 187696) | Peat soil microbial communities from Weissenstadt, Germany - SII-SIP-2007 (SPAdes) (version 2) | ecosystem: Environmental > Terrestrial > Soil > Wetlands > Peat | place: Germany...
TCGGGGCGGGGCGATTTGAACGCCCGACCCCCTGCGCCCAAGGCAGGTGCGCTACCAGGCTGCGCTACGCCCCGACTCTAAGGGATTCAGATTCAACCAGGGTGCCTTCCAGGGATGGTGCAGAGAAGGACAGAAGGCGCGTTTGCTTACCCGATTGAATCCTCGATCCCGAACACTATCAATCCTAGCACTGTCGTCAGTGCTGGTCTGGGGCGCCCTCGAATCGAACGCCCCGGCATCTATGAGTTCCCTGGTTGCGGCGCGCCGGCGCGCCACTAGCTACCCGCTCATGCGGATTCGATAATTACGTTCGCGTATGGCACCGTGTCTCCCGTTCGGACCAGGCCGACCGTCTGCGGGACACGCTTCTTGAACTGAACGTGCGGTTCAAAGACAATCGGGACGCCGGAAAGCGCCTGCTCGAACTCCAGTCGCACATCGGCGCCATTCGCGGCGAGGAACTCCTCGGCCATGAAGGCCCGGCCGATCACGAAGTTGGAGCGGATCGCCCGAACCACGTCGAGCACCTTGGGGATATCGTCGACCAGGGAGAGGTCGATGGTTTCGATCTGCGGCCAGAATGGAAAACCGCGATCCGCGATCACCAGCGTATTGGTATGGCGCACGCGGCTGATCAGGGAGTTCAGCGGCGGGTTCAGAATTCCGGTTTTCAGCATAAGCGCGAAGACTCTTCTCGATCGAACCGCAGGTTACCGCAGCCTGGCTGTTATGCGCAACGACCCCGGCACTGGCGCTTCGCACTGCGCGCCGGTCACACAAGCCTCCGCCCGGCCCACAGCGGCGCTTTACTCCGTCCGAAATTGTACGCTGCGAGAGCGTTCGCCGCCGGCGGAATCTTTCACCGTGAGCTCCGCGCGATAGGTTCCGGCCGGGAGGGCCGCCACTGGCAATCGGATCGCAACCGGTATCGCGCCGGACTTTGCCAGGGCGCTCAAGTCTACGTCGCCCGAATCCCACTTTTGCTCGGCGCTCTGCGCGTCGAGCAAACGCAGGTGCATGGTCAACTGCACCGGCTCGGCGCCCGCGGCGGGCTCGTAGATTTCGAAGTAGGCTTCAGCGGTGCCGGTCTTCAACAACAGGTCGGAGCCGGAAACCGCGATGCGGTTACCGCGGAAGAGGAGCGGTTTTCTCCCTTCTTCAGCCGACAACTGGGCGGCCTCCGGCGACATCGGTTGCACATCGCGGCTGAGGGCGATGGCACTCAGGGTGAGCTCGCCGGCGTCGAAGGGATCGACCGCCAACGGCGCTTCCACCACGCCAAAGCGATCCTTGGCCGAGCGGAAGATCACCTTGAACCTGTAATTGCCCGGAGCGACTTCAAACTGGTGTTCGTAGCGGAGCGGATGCCGCAGAAAGTCGTCGACCTGCTGCCGGTTGTCGAAATAGAACCGCACGGTATCGCTGAAGCGCGCGGCCACCTCGCCCCCCAGGTTGTACGCCAGGCCGAGCACGTCCATTGAGGCGTGCAGTTTACCGGACGCCTCCGTGGGGTCGAGGACGGGGGCGGGGATCTCCAGCGCCAGGTCGACTCGCGCGGCGCCGCCGGCCTGGTAAAAGAACGGCACGGATGCCGATGCCGCCGTGTTGCCGGCGTGAGGCGCAGCCGCCAGTTTCTCCAGCTCGATCTCCAGCGGGCTGGCCGCTGCCAGGGTGGCCGGCTGAACGTTGCAGTAGAGATTGCGCCCGCGCACCTTGACGCCGGACTGGTCGACGGTGACCTTCAGCGGGTGGCAGCTGCCGTCCGGGGATTCCTTCGGCACGTAGGCAAGCGTGTAGGATTCGTCCTGCTCGCGGGCCAGCACCTCGAAAACGCCGAGCACGTCGTTGCCGCGGTTCAGCTCGTGGCCGCCGGTCGCATCGGCCAGGCTGAGCGCCCAGCCCGGCGTTTTGGCCCCGGTCGTCCCTTCCACCGGATAGACCGAGACATCCGCCTTGCGAAACTCCAGTTGCATCCCCTTCGGGTCGGAGAGCGACCCCGCGTTTCTCTCGAGTGTCGACGTTCGTGCGCTCGGGCGCTGGTTCTTCTGCGACACGATCCGCGGCGGCGCCTGCGGCCTTCGGTTGGCGGCGCTCACGGCCGGCGCAGCACGGGCGACAAAAAGCGCCACCACTTTGTGGCCGGGCACATGGAAAAGGTCGTGCGCCAGTTGCGTGTAGCTGCGCGCCCGCACATCGCCATAAGGATCGGGGACGTGGCCGCAGCGGCTCTGGTCGGGCCAGGCTCCCAGTGCTTGCTGAAGCTGGCTGACATCGGCGGTGAATTGCGCGCCGACGGTCATGCATCCCGACCTGTAATAGACGACCGACATCAGCCGGTTCGGTCCGGCATTGTCCGCGACGAACTTGGTGGCCGCCTGCTCGATCCATTTCTGATCGTCGGAGGAGTGCCCATCGAACAACAGGACGAAGTGCTGTTGCTGGTTCATTCCCGGCGCCGCCGGTCCGGTGTGAGTCTGAAATCCGGTGATGGTCTGTTCCTTGCCGTCTTCGAAGACGTGGAAATCTTTCGCCGTCAGGCCGTGGATGGGTTCGTCTTTCTTGCCGGTAACGACGGCATCCACCAACACCAGACGCGATTCGGTCTTGAGCTTCAAGCCTGCTGTGCCCTGACTGCCGGATCCGCCGGTTTGCGCCAGCAGCGGCAGACACAGGAACAGCAGCAGGGCCGCGGACATTGAGAAGCCCGCATGCCGTGGCGCACGCACCCTCGACGTTTCTTTGCCATGCGGCAGGCGCCGGCAGGAGGTTTTCATGGGATCTCCACCACGCCGTTGACGGCGGCCATTTGCTGGCCTTCGGCGTCGCGCACCACGACGCGAAGCATGTAAGGGCCGCTCTTGATATCAAAGTCGGTATTCACGGTGACTCCGTTCGTGCGCCGTCGCTCGAGATTCTCGTCCTTCAGGCGAAGCTGCACCACCTTCTGGATCCCCTGAATGAAGTTGCCGTTGCCATCGAACAGGGCGCACACCAGGGTCACATCGTCGCGGTTCCGGTCGTCCTCCTTACGCAGATGAAGTTGCCGGATGTCGAGATGGGCGGTGACTTTCAGCTTGGCGTCGTCGGCGGCGGTTTTGAAAAACTGAGTGTGAATATCGATGGGCAGGTCGCGGAGCTCATCGTGGGAGAACACGGCCTCGCCGATTTCCCGGGTGGCGGCTGCGGTGGCGTCTTCCTCATGGGATGGCGCCCAGTAACCCCTCCGCGCCTGCACGGACATGCCCTTGCTGTTCGCCAGCGTGACTTTGATCTCGTGATACTTTCCGTCTGGCTTGAGGTCCTTGGGATAGAAGCCCAGATAATAGATGTATTCGGGCGGATTGGCCAGGCGATTGAATCCGCCCGCCAGATCGTTGTCGCTGCTGGTGGTGCCGCCGGTGGCATGAGCCAGGTCGCCCAAAATCATCCCCTGCGCGGTACTGGCAAAGCCGTCGTACCTGGCGACGAGAGTGCCGGTGTTGGCGTTTGTCAGGCGGCAGCCGGGAACGTCGCCGCTCGGGTCGACGGTGTAAACGCCGCGCGCGTCGAGTGTGTTGATGATGACCCCCGAGCGGGTGGCGCGGTCGATGGATGCGGTGAGAATCCGCTGCATGTCGTCAGGCAGGTACATGCCCGGCGATACGAGGATGATAATCCGATCGCCTGGCATGGCGCTCAGCAGCCGCACGATGTTGTTGAGCGTGCGGAAAGTCATGTTGGCTTCGTCGGCGCCCTCATTGGCTACCGCGCGCAGAGTGGACTGGGCGATACCGGGAGCCGCGGCCGCGGCGGGACCCTGCAGGTTGAGGCAATCGATGGTCACGGCAGTTTGCAGCGCCAGCGCCTGCTGGTCGTCGCGGTTCACCCATTGGTCGGCCAGGAAGTAGCTGGCCGGCGGAAACTCCGTGCGCGGCGGATGGGGGACGATCTTCATCAGCGTCTCGCGGAATTTCGTCAGGTCACTGGTGAATTCCAGCGACACACTGCCGGAGAGCGTGAGCAAGGCGACGCGGTCCTGCGGGCGTATGCCCTGTTCGATGTGCTTTAACGCAGCCACGCGGGCGTTCATCAGGTCTTCGATCTTGAGATGGACGTCGTCGAAGACAAAGGCCGTGAAGCGGGTAGGTACCACCAGCTTGGCGCCCTCGGCGGCCGGCTCGCCCGGAATCCCCGCCTCGATGGACTGCTGCGCGGCCGGCTTGGGAACAGCGCTGCCCTCGATGGCAAACTGCGAAATGTACTGCGGCTTGCCGCGGTCCGTGACCTGAAAGTCTTCCTTACGGAAGCTGCCGAGCGTGTGTCCCTGCTTATCGCGGACCACCACGGGCACGCGCACCAGGTTCACACTCGATTGGAAAGTGGGCGTCTCTTCGCGCGTAGTTACTTCGGCGGTCTGGGTTTGCGCGGCCAGCGCGGCGGCGAGAAGGAAAAAGGACCAACAGCGCACGATACTCTCCTTGCGCGAGAAACCCGTCAGCACGGATTTCCAGGATGGGCGCGGCGCGGCCGGCTCACTGGCTCGATTATAACGTCGATCGCCCGCAGGCTCTGCGATAATCGCTGGCTCCAAAGGGCCAGTAGAGGGTGGCGCGGCGGCGTTCCGGGCAACGGCAGGAATATCGCGACGAATCGACATAGCCGGCAGGATTGCTCGCGCCACGCCTCCTACAGCCAGTTCAAGTCCGCGTAGTGCTGGCCGGTCAGGTGAAGGAACAGCGGTTCCAGCGCGCGGAACTCCTGGCCATCGTATTGGATGGATCCGTCGCCCGCCAGCACCGTGATATCGCCCTGCCAGACCAGCTTGCCCGGCCGGGTAATGATGGCCACCGCGGTACACAGCCGCTCCACGGTTTCGAGCACGTGGCTGGTGATGAACACGGTGCGGCCTTGCTCGGTAAACCGGCGCAGCCACTGCTTCATCAGCGCCACGCCGGCCGGATCGATGCTCTCGAACGGTTCGTCGAGGAACAGCACCTCGGGCGAATGAATCACGGCCGCGGCGAAGGCCACTCGCTTGCGCATGCCGGTGCTGTACTCGGCCAGCGTCTTGCGCGAGTCGGCGAGCTCCAGCGCCGCCAGCAGCTCGGTGACGCGCGTGCGGGTGGTGGTCTCATCCAGTCCGAACATGCGCCCCACGAACGCCAGAAACTCGTGCGCATAGAGCGGTTCGAACAGACCGAGGGTTTCGGGCATCACTCCCATGCGGCGTTTGAGGTCTGCGCTCTCGGCGGTGAAACGCTCGCCCAGAATCTCCATTTCGCCGGCCGAAGGATCCAGCAGCCCCGTCAGGCAGCCGATGGTGGTGCTCTTGCCGGAGCCGTTCGGCCCCAGGAAGCCGAACATCGAGCCTTTGGGCACGTCCAGCGAGAGGTCTTCCACCGCGACCACCGTGCCGTACTTCTTCGCCAGATTGCGAATCAGGATAGCGGAACTCATCGAGTCAGGATCTCCCCTCCATAATGCCGACCAGCCGCTCCCGCCGGGCACGAAACCGCGCCGCGGCGCCCTGGAGCGACATCCAGTAAATGGCGGCGGCCAGCGCGGCGGCGGTCAGCGTGACCCACCAGTAACCGGACCAGAACACATCCGGCCAGCGACTCGCGGCTAAACGCGGCAGAAATACCAGGCTGAGCATGGCGCCGATCAGGATCACGTTGCCCGCGAACGAAAGGTCGTTGCCGAAGCTGCTGTAATAGTTGCCGCGGCGCGCCGCCAGCAGGCTGGCCCAGAGGCCGACGGCCAGATACAGAAACATGCCCGTCAGGCTGCACCCGGCGAGCAGCAACAGCATCAGCGGATCGAGAGGACCGCGGCTGAGGAAGGGCCAGACCACCAGCCCCACTGCGATCAGCACCGCGTCCAGCAGGGCGAAGGTGTAACTGCAGGAGCGGAGCGCCGCGGCTGGATCGACCGGCAGCAGCAGATAGCGGCGCAACCCGTTGCCCACGTAGCCGAATTGATTGACCGCGAACTGGCCGGTGCCGACGAAACCGACGATCGCAAACGCGCCCATGGCGGAGGCGAACTCGCCCTTCGATCCGAGCCTCATGCCGGGCTGGCGCGTGAAGGCGTAGATCATGAACCCCACCAGCGGCAGCGACAGCGGATACATCATGCGGAAGCGGTTGTTGCGCGAAAAGAACCGCAGCCACTGGCCAATCAGAATGGCATTCTGGGGACCCAGGAAGGCGCCGGCGCGCTCGTACCGGCTGCCCCACTGGAGCTTGCCGGATGACGCCATGCGCACCCGCGCCGGCCGCCGTTCGAGTGCCACCATCGCCGCACCAAGCGCCACCGTCCACAACACGATCAGCGCCAGGCCGCGCACGGCCGATAGATCGGGGTGCGTCATGGCCAGCGCCGCGCCATACGGCGGCGTCCACTTGCCCCAATCCAGGTAGGGGCCGGCGACGTGCGGGCGCTGTTGCAGGTACGGCATCAGGAAGCTCGGCCCCAGGCTGAGGGCCATGATCGCCACCATCAGCAAGGTGGCGCCGCCGCGCCGCGCTACCAGCCGCTCCACGATGGTGCTCACCACGCGCGCTGCCACGTAATTGCATACGTACAGCAGCAACACAGCCACTACGCCCAGCCAGAAGAACCCGGCGCCGTACAGGTATAGGCCGATGAGCAGGCCAAGTTCGAGGCCCACCACCAGATACCAGTAAGGATCGAGCATCGCCACAATGTGCCGCGCCAGCTCGCGCTCCCGCGCCCGCAGCGGGTAACGCCGCATTTCGGTTTCCGCAAAGATGGCGTTCATGCCGAACCCCAGAATCACGGTCCCGATGGTGGCGCAGAAAAAGACGCCAAAGAGCACTCCCGCAGCGACCTGAGTAGCTTTCCCGGCGCGCACCGCGATCATGCCGGCGCCCAGCCCGCCTGCGGCGAGCAGGCCGATCACCACCACCAGCAGCAGGTAGCCCGCCATGAACAGCGCAATCTTGCCATTGCGCGAGCGCGTCTTGGCCCAGATCAGCCGGTAGCGCAGCCGGATCAGGTTACCCAGCAATTGTAGGTTCATGGGTCACTTCCGCGGCCGGATCACTTCCTCGTTCAGATACGGCCGCAACGCCGCCGGAATCACCACGGTGCCATCCCGTTGCTGGTAGTTCTCGACAATGGCCACCCAGGTGCGGCCCACGGCCAGGCCGCTTCCGTTGAGCGTGTGCACGTATTCGGCCTTCTTGCCGCCGCGAAAACGAATGCCCGCGCGGCGCGCCTGGAACGCTTCGAAATTGGAGCAGGAAGAAATCTCTTTGTAGCCGTTCTGCCCCGGCAGCCAGACCTCTATGTCGTAGGTTTTGGCCGAAGAAAACCCCATGTCGCCGGTGGAAAGCACGATGGTGCGAAACGGCAGACCGAGACGCTGCAGGATGTCCTCGGCATCCGCCGTCAGCTTCTCCAGCTCGTCGTAGCTTGCCTCCGGGCGCGTGAACTTCACCAGCTCCACTTTCTGAAACTGGTGCACGCGGATGATGCCGCGCACATCGCGGCCGTAAGAGCCCGCCTCGCTCCGGAAACACGGCGTATAGGCGCACAGCTTCACCGGCAGCGCGTCCGCCTCCAGCGTTTCGTCGGCATAGATATTGGTTACCGGCACTTCCGCCGTGGGAATCAGCCACAAATCGTGCCCTTCGCACTTAAACAGGTCTTCCTGGAACTTGGGCAGCTGGCCGGTGCCGAACAGGCTGCGCGAGTTCACCAGGAAAGGCGGCAGCACCTCGGTGTAACCGTGCTCGCGCGTGTGTACGTCGAGCATGAAATTGATCAGCGCCCGCTCCAGCTTCGCGCCCATGTCCCAGTAAAGGGCAAACCGCGCGCCGGTGATCTTGGCGGCGCGCTCCAGGTCCAGGATGCCCAGTTCCGGCCCGAGGTCCCAGTGCGCTTTGGGCTCGAAGTCGAATTGCCGCGGCTCGCCCGAACGCCGCACCTCGACGTTGTCCTCGGCGCTTTTGCCAACCGGCACGGATTCATGCGGCAGGTTGGGGATGCCGGCCAGCAACTCGCGAAAGCCGTCCTCCAAAGCTTTCTGCTCTTCTTCGAGCGCAGCCACGCGCGCCTTGGAAGCCCGTACGCTGTCCTGTTCGGTGATGGTGTCGGCGCCTTCCCGGCGCATCTGCCCGATCTTCGCGCTCTGAGCGTTGATCTGCGCCTTGAGTTGCTCGGCTTCCGTGATCGCCGACCGCCGCTTCTGGTCCAGTTCCCGGAATTGTTCCAGTCCTGCGCTGCCGCCGCGCGTAGCCAGACGGGCCGCAACCGCATCAAGGTTGTTCCGGACGTATGCGAGATCGAGCATTTCCCTCCATGCTAGCGCAGGGAAGGACGGCTATTCTTCCTCTTCCTCAGTCTTGACGGGTTCCAGGTCTTCGGCCTCGAAGATCTGGCGGCAATCCAGACATTCCACGTAGTCCACGCCGTCTCTCCGGGCTAGGACCTGGGTGCGGGTGTGCTCGCAGGCGGGTTGCATGGTAGGCACTAGATGAGAAATATTCTAACCGCCCGCAATCGCTTGTCAAGCCCCCCCGAAGGTTAAGGACCCGTAGGGGCCGGGCACGCCCGGCCCGCGGCGTACTGCTGCTTGGCGCCTCTCCGCCGCCACCGCGCGTTACAATCCTGATTGACATGCCGTTCCCGATTCATCGTCTCCGGCGTCTGCGGGCCACCGAAGCGCTGCGCGGGCTGGTCCGCGAGACGCATCTCCATCCCGGGCAATTCATCCTTCCCTTGTTTGTTTGTCCGGGCGAGGGCGTTCGCCGCGAGATCGGCGCCATGCCGGGTAACTACCAGCTTTCCATCGACGAACTGGTGAAGGAATGCGCCGAGGTCCAGTCGCTCGGTGTGGGAGGCGTGATCCTCTTCGGTCTGCCGGAAACAAAGGACGAGCAAGCCTCCGGGGCGTATGACGACCAGGGCATCGTGCAGCGCGCCATCCGCGCCATCCGCCGCGAGACGCCGCGCCTGCTGGTGGTGACCGACGTCTGCAACTGTGAGTACACCAGTCACGGTCATTGCGGCTACGTCAAGGATGGCGATGTCGACAACGACATTACGCTGGATTGGCTGGCCAGGTCCGCCGTTTCGCACGCCCGCGCCGGCGCCGATATGGTGGGGCCGTCCGACATGATGGATGGGCGCGTGGCGGCGATCCGGCGCGCGCTCGACGCCGCCGGCTTCCAGCAAACCCCCATCCTTTCCTACGCCGCCAAGTTCGCTTCGGTCTTTTACGGGCCTTTTCGCGAGGCCGCCGATTCCGCGCCGCAATTCGGCGACCGGCGCAGCTATCAGATGGACCCGGCCAACGGCCGCGAGGCCATGCGGGAGATCGCGCTCGATCTGGAAGAAGGCGCCGACATCATTATGGTGAAGCCCGCACTCCCCTATCTCGACCTGATCGCCAAGGCCCGCGAGCGCTTCGATGTGCCGATTGCGGCTTATCAGGTGAGCGGAGAATATTCCATGATCGTGGCGGCGGCGCGCAACGGCTGGCTGGATCACGATCGCGCCATGATGGAATCGCTCACCGCCATCACGCGCGCCGGCGCCAGCATCATTCTCACCTACTTCGCAAAACCCGCCGCACGCCTGCTGGGCTGATGGCCCGGGGGTGCGCCGCCCGGCCGATGCTAGAATGAATGCAAATTAAGATGCCCGAACACGAGCGTCCGCCAGCCGAAGTTCTTCTCGATCAGGGCCCATCTTGCCAGTGGATCGTGAACCAGGAAGGGGTGGTCGAGCAGATCTACGGCGACACCATGCCGGTATTCGGCAAGCCCCCTGGGGAAGTCGCCGGCCGCACCACGGCCAGCGTGCTGGATCCAGCCGCCCTGCCGATCTGGCAGGAACGATTCAGCCGCGCGCTCTCCGGGGAGTCCCTGACGCTCCGCGAGCGGCGGGAAGGCCGAGTTTGGTGCATCACGGTTTTTCCGCTCCACCTGAGAGCCGGCTCCTCTCACGCCGGCTGCATGGTGCGGGAGATTACCGACTTCGTCAAGGCCGATCACGAACTGCGCCACACCGTGATGGGCGCGCTCACTGCCCAGGAGTCTCAGCGCACCAGGACTGCCCAGTTTCTGCACAACGTGGTGGGCCAGAACCTGGCCGCTTTGGGACTCCGGCTCGATCTGGTCCGGATGGACCTCAACGGCAGCCCAGGCGTTGTGGGTGAGCACTTGGCAGAGATTCAGACGCTGCTCGAATCGGTCATGGAACAGGTCCGCAACTTCAGCTATGAGCTCAACCCGTCCGCGGTGGAGCGTGTCGGCCTGCGATCGGCGCTCGACCGGCTCGGCGCCCGCATCCGGGAGCATTTCCACGGCAGCGTGCGCATCGACGTGGACTCCTCGATACCGTTCCAGCCGAAAGCCGCTGTGGCGCTGTACCGGATCGCTGAAGAGGCAGTAGAGAACGCGGCGCACCATTCCGGTTGCTCTTCGATCGAAATCGCGGTAAAGTCCGCTGATAACGGTGTCTGGATGGAGGTCCGCGATAACGGGCGGGGCTTCGATCCGGCGGATTTGCAGGAAATGGGGAGAGGGCTGGGGCTACTGAGCATGGAACATCATGCCGCCGAGGCGGGCCTGCACTTGTCGATCGCGAGCAGCCACCGGTCCGGAACCATCGTGCGAGCGGCCGCTCCGGCGCCCGGAGCAGGACAACTATGTTAGATATTGTTCTCGTCGACGACCACAAGCTGGTACGCGATGGCGTCAGGGGAATTCTCGAGCGGGGCTCGGAGTTTCGCGTGGTGGGCGAAGCCGAAAGCGGCGCCGACGCCGTCAGCCTGTGCAAGAAAACCCAGCCGCACATCGCCTTGATGGACATCGGGCTGCCGGGTATGAACGGCATCGAGGCCACCACCGAACTGCTGCGCCACTGCCCCGCGGTGAAAGTCATCATTCTTTCGATGTACGACGACGAGAACTCCGTAGTGAGCGCCATCCGCAGCGGCGCGCGTGCCTTCGTCCTCAAGAAGGCGTCCTCCACCGAGCTGCTCGATGCGCTGCGCACCGTGGCTCGCGGCGGTTCCTACCTGAGCTCGCAGGTTTCCGACCGTCTGCTGGCCCGAATTCAGCGCGGCGATCTGGATACCCATGACCGCAGCCCGATCGAATCCCTTTCGCCGCGCGAGTTGCAGGTGTTGCGCCTGGTGGCGGAGGGCAAAACCAGCAAGGACATCGCGGTTTTGCTCGACCTCGGCTTGCAGACCGTCCGCAGCTACCGAAAGACCATGATGAAGAAGCTCGGCGTCAACAACGTCGCCGGGCTGACGCAACTCGCGCTCGCCGCGGGCCTGGCTCACTGGAATAAGAACGATGCAAACCCCGTGGGGTGAGATCGCCGTCTCCGACGCGCACATCCATTTCTTCTCGGGCCGTTTCTTTGCAGCGCTGGCGGGCGAGTCGGGCCGCAGCGCGGCCGGTATGGCCGAGGCCGCCGGATGGGTGCTGCCCGGCGACGATCCCACTGACCTGGCACAAACCTGGGCCGCCGAACTGGATCGAAACGGCGTCGAGCGGGCCGCGCTGATCGCCAGCACGCCGCAAGACGAAAGCTCGGTGCTGGCCGCCACCGCCGCTCACCCGAACAGGTTTTACGCCTGCGCCATGGTCAACCCGGCGTTGGCCGGCGTCTCCGTTCCGGCCGGCCTCCACATGGTCTGCCTGTTTCCCGCCATGCACGGCTACGACATCGGCGATCCGCGCGCGCTGGCGGTTCTCGACCAGGCCGCCGCGTTGGGCTGCGCCGTCTTCGTGCACTGCGGCGTACTCAGCGTCGGCATCCGCCAGAAGCTGGGACTTCGCTCCGCCTTCGACATCCGGCACTCCGATCCTCTCGCTCTCCACGCCATCGCGATGCGTTACGAAGGCATCCGCTTTATCGTGCCGCACTTCGGTGCCGGCTACCTGCGCGAATCGTTGATGCTGGCCGATCTGTGTCCCAATGTGTACCTGGACACCTCCAGCAGCAATCGCTGGATGCGCTACGAAGGTCTGGACCTCAGGACTGTTTTCCACCGGGCTCTCGATGCCGCCGGCTCCGGACGCCTGCTGTTCGGCAGCGATTCTTCGTTCTTCCCGCGCGGCTGGAATTATGAGGTGTTCGAAGCCCAGACCCTCGCCCTGCTGGACCTGGGCATCAGCGACTCCGACGCCCGTCTCATCCTCGGTGAAAACCTGCAGCGCGTGCTGGCGAAACCCTGACGGCAAATAATTATCGGGTAGTTGACGCGAAGCGCCGCAGATTCTTGAGAGCATCGGCGCCCCGGAACAACGTACTCATTGCGATGTTCTGGTGGTTCCATCCCCGCATCCGGCATCCTCTATACCCGGCCGTCAGAGCCACGCCGGCCGTGTCGTCCCATGGACGGACGATGGCCGTGTCAGGAACGTTTCACCAGCTTACCCACGCCGGGCTGCGCCGCGTCGAAGTGCGTCGCGCAGTCTCTGTGCTGCAACAGGAGAGCGACCCCCCACTGACTGAGGCCCAGCGCGACGAGCTGTGGCATCTGTTTCGAGTGCCCGTCTATGTTCTGCTGCTGGATGCCAATCAGAGGGTCTGCGCCTACGAATGTGAGGCGCATCAAGGCCTGCACCTGCCGCCGGACGACCGCTGCCGAAAGATCCCACCGGGCGTCGAAACCTCGCCTTGCGGCTGTGGCCGCCCCGGTCCGCGTTTGCGCTACCGCAGCGCTCCGCACACCGGCCTGGCCGTGGCCGGCTGAATGGCGCCGGTTGATGAATCTGCGCGCCGCTGGACCCAGCCTATTGCCGATAGTGTTGACCCAAGTCGTGGCGCAGGCTGTCAGGCCTGCTGAGCCGAGAGTCATCTCGGCTTTTTCTTTTGCCCAGGCGCGATGATCGGGAATCCGACCGCATCGAAGCGTATATCGAAAACAATCCCGTGAAGGCCGGACTGGTGGCAAACGCTGCAGATGACCCGTGATCAAAGGCGGCAGAGGAAAAGCCGAGATGACTCTCGGCTCAGCAGGCTTGACAGCCCGCGCCACGCCTTAGGCCAGCGCGGTCTCGGCTGCGGCTCTGCCGCTCGACGCCGGACGGTAGCCCTGCTGCGCCAGCGCTTCCTCCAACGCCTCCAGCAGCAGGAGCACATTTTCCGCGGTGGATCCGTAACCCATCAGGCCGATCCGGAATATCTTGCCCGCCAGCGGGCCGAAGCCGCCGGCGATTTCGATGCCTCGGCGCTCCAGCAGATACTGCCGCACTTTGGCGTCGTCCACACCTTCCGGCACGCGCGGCGTGTTCAGCGTCCATAGGCGGTGGCCTTCCGGAACGTGCATGCTGAGTCCCATCGCCTGGATGCCGGCCACAAATGCGGCGTGGTTCCGCCGGTGCCGCTCCCAGCGGTTTTCCCGCCCCTCATCGGCCACCATCGCCAGCCCTTCGCGCAGCGCGTAGAACAGGGTGGCCGAAGCGGTGTGATGATACTTGTGCCCGCTGTAATATGTATCCAGCAACTCCAGGTCCAGGTACCAGGATTCGACCGGCGTCTTGCGCTCCCGCAAGCGCTCGAGCGCGCGCGGCGAAATCGTCATCGGCGCGAGGCCAGGCGGGCAGCCAAGACCCTTCTGTGTGCAACTGTAGGCGATGTCGATCTCGTTTTCGTCCACCAGCACCGGCATGCCGCCCAGGCTCGTCACGCAGTCGGTAATTGCCAGCGCGCCCACCTCGTGAGCCGCTTCGCATGCCGGCTTGGCCTGGTTGTACATACCGGTGGAGGTCTCCGCCTGCACCAGGGCCACCACCTGCGGGCGTTCGCGGCGGATGAATTCGCGCACCTCTTGCGCGTCGAAAGGCTCGCCCCAACTCTTGGCCAGCCGCACTACTACGGCGCCGTGCCGCCGCGCCATTTCCCCGATGCGGTCGGCGAAGAACCCGTTGCTCAGCAGAGCGAATTTGGTTCCCGGCTCGGTAAAGTTGGCGACCGCCGCTTCCATGCCGGAACTGCCCGTCCCGGAGACCGCCAGGTTGCGCTGGTTGGCGGTGGAGAAAACGTAGCCCAACAGGGAGCGGATCTCGTCGGCAACTTGAAAGAAGAACGGGTCCAGGTGCCCGACCACATTCTGCTGCATAGCCTGGTACACGCGCGGCGCCACCAGGCTGGGCCCCGGCCCGAATAACAGGCGCTTCGGCGCTTCGAGCGGCGGATAGGTCTGCGACATAAGCTTCAGTGTATCGCCGGAGAACCGGGAAGGGATCAACTCGGACCGGCGAGGCGCTAGACGTGCAATGGGCAAGACCCTTGGATCTTACAGAATCCGGCGGTTGCCAACATACAGCTGGACGGCCGCCCTCTCCAGCCCGGAGGGCGAAAGATAATAAAGATAATAGCCCACGGCGTGAGCCGTGGGAAGAGACGGCTGATCGTGTTTCTATTTTTTAGGCAAGCTGAAGCGTGCCCTACCGGTTGTACTGCGGGGTTACGCCGCGCAGGTTCTGCCATACGCGGTTGCAGGCTTCGACAAGCTCGGCTGAAAGGGGCCCGCCGCTTTCCAGCGCCGCCAGGTTCTGGTCCAGATGATCGATTTTGGACGCACCCAAAATGATGCAATCGGCCGCTGTGTGGTGGAGCAGCCAGTTGAGCGAGATGTCGGCCAATTCGCGGCCGGCCTGGCGCGCGAAGGCACTCAGCTCATCGACCGCGTCGAAATATGCCGGGTGCCAGTAGCGGTTCATATAGAGCTGGTTGTTGTCGAAGCGCGTGCCCGCCAACGGCCGCTCGCGCTGCTGCTTGCCGGTGAGCAAGCCGCCGGCCAGCGGATTGTAAACCACCGTCGAGACGCCGAAGCGCTGGCACATGGCCAGATATTCCTGCTCGATCGCACGGGCCAGCAGGTTGTACATGGGCTGCGAGACATAGGGCGGCCGGTACGCTTTCTGCTGCGACAGCCCGATCATCTCCGCCACCTGCCAGGCCGCGTAATTCGAGCACGCCGGATAGCGCACTTTGCCGGCCCGCACCAATTCATCCATCGCGGCCAGCGTTTCCTCGACCGGCGTGTGCCAGTCGGGCGCATGCAGGTAGTAGAGGTCGAGGTAATCGGTGCCCAGACGCCCGAGCGTGAGGTCGATGGCCTTCAAGATCGCCGCGCGCGATAGGCCCTGCTCGTCCGGCGCATCGCCCATCTTGAACCGCACTTTGCTGGCGAGCACAACCCGCTGGCGGCGGCCCTTCAGTATCCCGCCGAGCATGGTTTCCGACGCCCCGGCATTATACATGTTGGCGGTATCGAAGAAATTCACGCCGCGTTCGATGCACATATCGATCATGCGGCGCGCCTCCGCCTCGCCGGTCTGTGAGCCGAACGTCATGGTGCCGAAGCAGACCCGGGAGACTGCCAGGTCGGTATGGTGAAGAGTGCGCGTTTCCATCACTCCATGATACGGAATGTGAACACCTTGCCTAGCGAAGCGTTGCTGGAAGACCTTCCGGCTCGACTCTACCGGATCACCGGCGCCGTGGCCGTGCACTGCATCGTCAGGCTGGCGGGCAAGTTCCACGTAAACACGGGCGCGGCGGAATAGCTCACGTTTACCGAGACCGTGCTACCCGGGTTCTTGTTGGGTATCCAGGTGGTGCTGACGACGATATTGCCGGTGGTGAGACCCGCCGCCTGGCTACGCACATAATCTTGCACGGTATTCGCGGTCGCCGGCTGGCTGCTGGCACTGCCATGAACCGAAGCCCACCGCACACCCTGTTGCGCCATGAAGGCCACTGAGTTGTAGGTGAACACCAGGTAACCCGCCGCCAGCACCCCCAGCAGCAGGGCGAAAAACGGGATGAAAACCACCGATGTTTCCACCAGCGCACTGCCACGCTCGCCGCGCGCACTCAGCATCACTGCACCCGGATGGTGCCGCTAATCGAGAGCCTGAGGTTATCCGGCACGCCAGGCCAGGCGGCCACCGTCTTGAAGGGCAGTGTAGTCGTGACCTGCGTGTAGGTCATCTTGCCGGAGCACGAACTGGTACACGTCACCGGCGTGCCCCCGGCCGAGCAGGCGCAGTACTGCGACGAAGTGACCGTCAGGCCGGCGAGAGCCGCATCGGCGGTAACGAAACTGGAGATGCGGCTCGTGCTGCCGGGATTCTGGGAAGCATATTGCAAGCCGACCCGGTTGGCGCCGTTGATCACCATCGCGGCCGCGAACACCCGCGCGAAATCGATTCCCGCCAGGCAGATCAGCAGAAACAGCGGAACCACCAGCGCGAATTCCATGAGCACCGTTCCCGCGCGTTTGTGACTGGCATGCATCCGGTTTCACTCCGCCAAGACGGCCGTACCCCTGATCGGAGACCCGCCCGGCAGCGACGAATAATTGCTATACACCGTCGAGTTGCCGTTGATGGTGACCGTGTCGGCCACCAGGATCATGTAACCGCTCGAGGTGTTGGTGCCGCTGAACAGCAGCGGCGAGTGCAGCAGGTAAATCGCGCCCGTCAGGTTGGTCGTGGCCCCGCCGTTGATCTGGTTGTTGCTGGCACTGGTGATCGAGCGGTCCTGGAAAATCAGCATACCGGCCAGCGAGCCGGTGGTGGGCGCGCTCAGCGTAACGTTGGCCTGTCCGCTGATGGTGAGGGGCGAAAATGCCGCGGCACACCCGGCGACGCCGCTATTTGGTCCCGAGGTGTTGTAGATGGTGACGCCGCTGCCGCTGATCGAGGCCTGGCTATTGAAAGTGAAGCCTCCACCCGCCATGATGTACACGCCCGACATGGTGAACGTGGCTCCGCCGGTGTTTCCCACGGTCAGGCCGCCGCAATACACGCCCTGTGGGATGGCGTTGTTTGGCGGCTTCTTGTTCATGTCGTAGTAGGTGTTGGATGCGCCTCGCTGCGTCATGCCGGTCGCCGATGGCGCCGTGACATATCCCAACGGATCCGCCAGAGCCGAAATCTTACCCGGTGTAACCGTCTGGTTGCCGGGATAAGTCAGAATCTTGGTTTGCCCCGTCAGGTCCAGCCCTCCCACCACGCTGACTCCCGCGCCATTTTCCATGTACAGAATCGCGCTGCCCTCCATGTGCAGCGCAGTCGCGCTCGATGACGCGACCTGGAGACCGCAGGTGAAATAATCGGCGTTGCCGCCGTTGATCTGAAACGCCCGCGACGCCGACGGGTTCAGCGCGTACACGCAGGCGGCGTTGGCTGCCGCTCCCAGCGTCTCTACCGCGCGCGCCGCTACTCCGGCTTGACTCTGCCCGATTACCGAGAGGAAAAACGTGCGCACCGTCTGGTGCACAATCACTTCCACCGCCGAGGAGTTACCCGCCAGCGAGCCGTTGAGCGGCGGGTGATTCACCGTGACGGCGGTATTCGACATTCCGTTGGTGAAACCGTTGAGCGCTGCATCCGCCTGCGCCGCGCTGGTGATGGCTGCGTTGCCGGCCCCCTGCTGAAGCTGGAACAGGGCGCCCGCCGCTGCCGCGTCCGCCGCAGCCTGCGCCCGCAGCCGCTGCCACTCCACATAGCCCACGTCCGCAGCCAGCCCGACAAACTCGATCAGCACGGCGGCGCAGATCGCGGTGGTCACAAAAACGTAACCGCGCGTTTCTTTCGGCAAGTCTCGTCAAAACCTCTGGTTCCAGTTTGGGGCGGGCGGCCTGCGGCGGCAATCGGTGCTTCGACTGAATTGCGCGTCTCAACTCACTGAGGCCGCCGTGGCGCAGGCTGTCAAGCCTGATGTGTCGAGAGTCATCTCGACATTTCTTTGCGCGACACGCTGCGGCTCCGGAAACGTCGCCACGACTGGCGACGCGCAGGCACGAATGCCCGCGCCACGCTCTCGAGTGGTTGTGAGAGAAAAGCGGCCTTCTAATTCGTCCCGGCTCCGGCGAGCGCCTTCAGGAACCGGTAGTAGAAATCCACGCCGTCGTAGTAGGCGTCCACGCGCAGGCGCTCGTCCTTGCCGTGAGCGCGGACGTCGTCGCGATCGATGGCCAGCGCGGAAAACCCGAAGCTGGGAATGCCGGCCGCGTTGGTGTACTTGCTGTCGGAAGCGCCGGTTTCCATGTCCGGCACCACTGGCGCGCCCGGCCAGAACTGCGCCGCCAGCCGTTCGAGCGGCGCCAGCACGTCGGCCCGCAGCGCCACCGGCGCCAATGACTTCACCTGCGGCGCGCGGTCCTGACGCTCGCCGGTCGCGTCGTTGATGTAGCTCACCGAAATCGCCGGATCGGCGGCAATGCGCACCAGCTCCATCCGCACCTCTTCGGCCGAGTGGCCGGGCAAAATGCGGCAGTTCACGGTGGCTCGCGCACTCTGCGGCAGCGCGTTGTTGGCGTGACCGGCCTCCACGCGCGTGGCCACGCAAGTGGTCCGCACCAGGGCGTTGAACTGGGCTACGCGCTGCAGCCGGCCGATGGCAGCCGCATCCGGTGGTTCGGCCAGCATGCCGCGAATGTCGGCCGCGTTCTCTTTGGACTCCACCTGCGCCAGGCGCTCAAAATAGGCGCGCGTCACGGCATTGAGCTCGAACGGAAACGGCGCCCGCTCCAGGCGCGCCAGCGCATCGGCCACGTGGTAGATGGCGTTGTCGGGCACCGGCAGCGAACTGTGCCCGCCGGGATTGGTGGCCTTGAGCTCGAAATCCGCGTAGAGCTTTTCGGTGGACGCCACCTCCACGTCGAGCGGCCGGCCGCGCTCGGTGGTCACTCCGCCGGAATCCGGGTTCAGCACATAATCCGCGTCCACCAGGTCGCGATGGTGTTTCAGCAGCCAATCGACGCCGTTGAAGCTGCCGCCCTCTTCGTCGGCGGTCAGCGCCAGGATGATGTCGCGATCCGGCCGGTACCGTTCGCGCACGAAACGGATGAGCGTGGTCACCATGATGGCGTCGGCGCCCTTCATGTCCTGCGTGCCGCGGCCGTAGAAATAACCGTCCTGTTCCCCCAGCCGGAATGGGTCGGTAGTCCAGTCCGATCGCCGCGCTTCCACCACGTCCAGGTGCGCGATGATGAGGATCGGCTTCGGTCCGCCTGCGTGCGCGCCGCGCAGCCGCGCCACCAGGTTGCCCTTACGCTCGTTCGGTCCCAACACCGTCATGTCTTCGGCTGCGAAGCCCGCCGCGAGCAGGCGTTTGCGCATGGCTTCGGCGGCCAGGGTGGTGCTGCCCACTGAATCGGTGGTGTTGATCTCGATCAAATCCTGAAGGATTTCACGCGACAGTTTGCGCGTCGGTTCGTCGAGCGAGGCTGCCCCGGCGGGCGCCAGCAGGAGCGCGGCAATGAGAAACTCTGCAATCTTCATGGCGAATGGAAGATATGATTCTACCCCACGCCGCCATCCCGGCGATTGGTAGGGCACGCTTTGGCTTGCCCGTACGATGCAGCCCCGCCGCTCGTAACGCAATATTAGCCCGCCCTGACTCTACTTACACTGGCAGCAAGTGGGTGTCTGCACAGTACTAATACGTACTATGAAGTAAGGGGCTGCCGGACTGTAAGCCGGTTTCTGTACCCTTTAGGGCGACAGTCATTCCTCTGGACCCGCCATTACTGACAGGCTCAAGCGACCTACCCGGGAGTCAAGCGGGGCGAGCCGCCCCTTCTCCCCTATTTGGTCTTGCTCCGCGTGGGGTTTACCCTGCCGGCGGGATTACTCCAGCCGCGGTGCGCTCTTACCGCACCATTTCACCCTTACCTCAGATGATGGGGCAGGCCTTTCGGCCTGCCCTGCGTGGCAGGCTGAAGCCTGCCACCACCACTCAAGGCGGTATATTTTCTGTGGCACTTTCCGTATCCCGGTAGGGACCCCGGCCGTTAGCCGGCACGCTGCTCTGTGGAGACCGGACTTTCCTCCCCCGTTTCCGGAGGCGACTGTCCATCCGGCAGCTCCCGCACTCGATTATCTCACGCCGCGCGGTCCGCGTGCGAAACGCTACGAGATCCACTCACTTGGTCCGGTTGTGGCGAATTATGCGAATGTTTTCGGGTGTAGACTAGAAAGTTATCCGCTTAGGTCTTAGGAGCGAGCTAATACCGGGACTGAGGCTATAGTTCGGGCATGGCTTCGAAACCCTGGCTCGCCCCTCGTTGGAGGACGGAAACAAAGCTTCGATGCCCGGCGCTTATGCCCAGCCGGTTGCTGTTGAGGAGATCAAAAAGACAATGAAGAGAATCGTAGCGTTGAGCGCGCTCGGGGTCATGGCGTCCGCACTTTGTGCCCAGGGTCTGAATGCGCCTGTCAGTCAAACCAAAGAGGATTGGGAAGAGATCAACTTCGAGTTCAACTCTTCCATTCTCTCGGATGGCTATCCCAGCCTGCTTCGTCTCGCCGATCTGTTGAACCAGCATCGCGATTACAAGGTAGCGGTCACCGGAAACACCGATTACATAGGCTCCAACCCTTACAATGACAAACTAGCGCTGGCACGCGCCGCTACGGTAAAGCAATTTCTCGTCAAGTACGGCGCCGGTCCGGATCAGGTGTCGGTGGCCGGCGATGGCAAGCGCCAGCCGGAAGTGGACAACAAAACCAGGGAAGGCCGCTTCATGAACCGCCGCGTCACCCTCCGGGTGACGGATGGCCAAGGCAAATTGGTGAAGGAGGGCAGCATCAGCGAGGTGGTGCCGGCCTTACAGGCATGGCAGGACCAGTTGATGAAAAAGCAGCAGGAATGCTGCGATGCCATCCTCAAACGGCTCGACAAGCTGGATGATATTCTGGCCGCCGTCAAAGCCCTTCAGGGCGAAAACGCGGCCCTCAAGGGCGAACTGGCCGACCAGCGCAACCAGATCAACACGCTGCGCGATCAGCTCGGGAACATGCCCAAGCCGTTGACCGAACCGCAAACGGCCGAAGTGGTCCACAAGGAGGCCGTCAACGCAGTCGATGAGGCGCGGAAGCACAACCAGAAGTTCTCCCTGCTCGGGATCAACGTGGGTCCGACGTTTGGTTCGAGCAACCGGGGCAACGCGACCTTCGATGCCAACGGGCGATTCTTCTCGCCCTTCGGCGGCGATGGCACGCACGCCGTGCAGGCGCAAGGCGAGTACATTTACAACTCGCAGGCTCAGGAAGGCCAGTTTGACCTGGGCCTGGTCAACCGCTGGGGCAATGTGCAGGCCGGCGTCTTCAGCAGCTTCAAATACCTGAACTACAAGCAGTATCAAAACGGCGGCGCGCTCGGTCAGGGCGCTTTCCTGCTGGATTATATTTTCAGCCGCGGCCGCATCGGCGTTTTCGGCACGCAGGGCTTCAAGAATTACGCCGTGGTGAACAACCAGACCCTGGCGCCCGGCGTTTTCCTGCAGACCTATGCCAAGGTCGTCAATCAGTACGGTGGCGATGCCCTGGCCGGCGTGTGGGGCAACGCGTACCTGCAAGGCAACCTCGGCCTGCTGCGCCGGGAAGTGAATGGCGGCAACACGGTGGGAGGCGAGATCAAGCTGACGCAACCACTGAACTCGCGCATCGCCTTCACAGCCGCCCTCGACTACAATCAGACCGGAATCGCCGCGACCGGCAATGGCCAGGTGATGTTCGGCCTGGAAATGGGAAGCTACATCCATCCCAAGGATTACGGCAGTGTCAAGACGCCGGTGCCGATGGACGTCCCGCGCATCCGCTACGAATTCGGTACGCGGCGCGTCGGCACCAGCCCGCCAATCGCCAACGCCGGTCCCAGCCAGTTGGGCGTGCCCGCTGGAACCATCACGCTCAACGGTTCCGGATCTTACGATCCGCTGGGTGAAGCTCTCACCTATGCCTGGTCGGAGATCTCCGGACCGACTGTGACCATTAACAACCCCACTCAAGCGGTGGCCACATTCACCGCCGCGGCGGGCCAGAGCTATACGTTCCTGCTCAAGGTGACCAATACGGACGGCATCTCCGCCCAGGCCACCACCCTGGTGACCACGGCTGCGAGCAACACGCAGATCGTGCAGTTCACTGCACAGCCGGCGGCAATCTCGGCCGGCCAGTCCTCGACTCTGAGTTGGGTGATCAAGAACGCCACTTCAGCGACCATCTCGCCCGGCGTAGGCGCCGTCAACGCCACCACGGGTTCGATTGCGGTGTCGCCCACCGCCACGACCACTTACACCCTCACGGCGACCGGTCCTAACGGCACCTCCAACCAGAGCCTGCAGATCACGGTGGGTGCTTCGAATGCTCAGATTATCCGCTTCGAGGCCAGTCCGCGCACCATCGCTGCCGGCGCAAAGTCCACGTTGAGCTGGACCACTACCGGCGCCAGCACGCTCTCCATCTCACCGGGCATCGGCACGGTGACCGCCAACGGGAGCACCACCGTCTCGCCGGCCACTACCACTACTTACACGCTCACCGCCACCGGCGTCGACGGCACCACCGTCACCGCTCCGGTAACCGTGACCGTAACCGGCTCCGCTATCCCGCAGATCGTGACCTTCGTCGCCACGCCGCAGAGTATCTCGCCTGGCCAGTCGACCAAGATCTGCTGGCAGGTTACCGGGTCGACTAACATCTCGATCGCACCTGGGGTCGGCAGCAATCTCAATCCCAACGATTGCGCCACGGTTTCGCCGACCGCCACCACCACTTACACCCTTACCGCCACCAATGCGGTGGGCCAGGTTCAGGGCAACTTGACGGTCAACGTCGGTCTGGTACAGATTCTCTCGTTCCAGGCCAACCCGGTGAGTTCGCCCGTCGCCGGAGCCCCGGTGACGCTGTCGTGGACCACCGCGAACGCCACCTCGGTGGTGCTCACCGGCGCCGATATACCGCCGATGACGCTGCCAGTAAATGGCTCCTACACCGACAACCCGGTTACCAACGAAACCTACACTCTGACCGCTTACGGACCTGGAGGCCAGACCGTCAGCGTCAGCATTTCGGTGTTCGTCAGGTAACCCGAGACCCTGTATTCTGAAGTCATGCCGGGCGGCCCTAAACAGGCCGCCCGGTTTTTTTTGCAGGAGACAGTTAGGGCGCGTCAGGAAGTAACAAGTTCCATCGCCGGCGACCGCTCCCTACGGTCGCGGCTCCGATGCTCTCCGAGCCGCGACCGCAGGGAGCGGTTGGTACACGTTTCAGAGCCGTGACCGCAGGGAGCGGTCGGTACGCTCATGATGGAACGAGTCCTTAGCTGCGGACTCTGTTCCGGGGCAGAGGGTCAGGGCGCGCCTACTAGGCCAGGCGCAGATCTTGGGCAGGGAGCGGCGCCACATCGCCTTCCTGGTAAATGAACTCGCCGCGCTTCATGGTGAGATGAACCAGGTTCATGCCGGAATGGCAGCCCAGTTCCCGATAGTCCGAGGCGTTGAACACGATCAGATCGGCCCGCTTGCCATGCTCGATCGACCCGGCCGTGGCCGCGCAGCCTAGCGCATGGGCGCCATTGATGGTCGCCGCGACCAGCGCCTCCGCCGGTGTCATTCCCATCTCCCGGCACGCCAGCGAAACGACCGTCTGCATGTTGAGTATGGGGCTGTCGGAACGATTGAAATTGCTGCCCAGCGCCAGCGCGGCGCCGGCCTCAATGAGGGCCCGGGCCGGGGCGGGACGGGCGCCTCTTTGAAAGGGAGCGCCGGGCAGCAGCGTGATGACCGGACCGGATCCCGCCATCCATCTCAGTTCTCCCGCCGCGATGTTCTCCAGATGGTCGATGCTGGCCACGCGAAGCTCGCAGGCCAGCGCCGCCGCTTCGGGCAACCCACCGCCTTCCGCGTGCACCCGGCAGCCAAAGCCGAGCTGCGTCGCCGTCTCCAGGTAGCGCCGGAACAGCCGCTGCCGGCTCTCGCCCGGGCTCCATTCGACGTCGGCGAATCGCACCAGCCGCCGGCGGTGCAGCAGCGGCAGAAGGTCCCCGCAGGCCCACGCCCCTACAGCCTCCGCCCGGGCAGTCCCCTCGGCGAGTGCCGGCAGACACAAAAGGAAAGTCGGCACCACGTCCACTGGATCGTGCCTCACCAGGGACAACGCGCGCAACAGCTTCAACTCGGCGCTTTGCCCACCCCCGCACCCGGTCTTGACCTCTACCGTGGTGGTGCCGTGCCGCGCCATCGCCCCCAGATAATGCCGCATCCGGATCGCGGCGCTCCTTGCGGTCGTGGTCTTGACTGCATTCAGCGCCGATGCTGCATCGGTGTGCGCGCCACCGGGCGGCGGAAAAGCCAGGTGCGTGTGGCCGTCCACGAGTCCCGGCATCACCACCCGGCCGGCCGCATTGATCTCCACCGCACCGCGCGCCGCCTTCAGGTTCTCAACCCGGCGCGTCGGCCCCACTTCCTGCACCAGCCCATCGCGGATCAGCACCGATCCGTCGGCTATCAGTCCCGGCTCATTCAGGAAAGAACCGCGGCGGGCCTCTCGTGGGCCGCGCATAGTAAGCAGTTGGCGCGCGCCCCGTATCAATATTGCCCCCGTTTGTTCTTGCCCCCAGACCCGACTATAGCATTGGAAGTAATAGTATTGACTAAGAACTAAATGTTGAAGGGCTCTGCACAACGACAGGACGGCCGCGTTCTCAAGACCCTGGAGCGTGTCTTCTCAAAAGCCGGAATCGGATCCCGCACCGAGGCGCGGCGCTGGATCGGCGAAGGCCGCGTCGGCGTCAATGGCGCGATCGTACGCAGCCCCGACCACTGGATCGATCTCGCGCGCGATCGCATCACCCTGGACGGCAAGCCGGTTACCGCCACGCGCGGAATCTACATCCTGCTTTACAAGCCGAAGGGCTACCTGACGACTTATCGCGACCCGGAAAACCGCCCCACGGTTTTCGACCTGGTCACGGATGCGGGCGCGTGGCTGGCCCCGGTGGGACGCCTCGATCTGGATACCAGCGGCCTGCTGCTGATGACCAATGACACCGCGTTCGCCGACCACGTCACCAGCCCGGCTCACCTGGTGCCCAAAACTTATCAGGTCAAAACCGCCACGCTGCTCAGCGAGGAGCAAATCGAGCGCCTGCGCCGCGGCGTCGAACTGAGCGACGGCCCCACGCGCCCGGCCGAGGTGCGCCGGCTGCGCGATGGCGCCAAACACACGTTTATCGAGATCGTCCTCACAGAAGGCCGCAACCGGCAGGTGCGGCGCATGGTGGAGGCCGCCGGCAGCCGCGTGTTGAAACTGGTTCGCACCGCGATCGGTCCACTCCGCATCGGGGACCTCGCGATCGGCAAGTGGCGGTGGCTGACGAAGGAGGAAATCGCGGCGTTCGGAGGGCGGCCGCGCCCGCCTGTGCCTGCTACTTCGAATACCAGCGAAGCGAGACCTGCGGCGAGATCAAGGTCCCGCGCACGTAATAAGGACCGGCGGTCGAAGTCTTGAAATGGAAAGCGCGCACGCCGCCGCCCACCTCGAAGTGTCCGAAACGGAGGTTGATGGAACCGTCGGTGTCCCAGATGGTCCAGTGCCGGGGAAACGCAAAGCCGGAACCGTTCAGCTCCAGGCGCACGAATTTGGACAGATACTCCGTCACGCCCAAGCCCAGCGTGGGCGCGATAAACCAGCGGCTTCCCGCCGCCTGATAGGTGACTGACGTGCCGTTGGACCCGATCAAAGCGGTACCGGAGGAATTGGTGAGGGGTAACAACGGCGCATCAAATCCGGTGGATACGTTGACGTACTGCACCTGCCACAGGGTTTTCAGCCGGAAGCGCCGGCTCTCCACCGGGTACGGCCACGTCAGGTATTCGAACGAGAGCTTGAGATCCCGCAACTGATAGTTGGTGGAAATCAGCACGCCCGTGTCATACGGCTGGCTCCACAGCGTAAGTGCTGTGGCCGAAGTGAAATCGCCCGCCGCGCGGGTGCTAAACCCGGAAACCACCAACGCGTTATGCAAACCGACCGCGAACCCGACTTCCGCGCTCTCTCCCAGTTTCGGCCTGCCCTGAAAGGTGATCAACGAATTGTTGGTGATTCCCGAAGCCCGCCCCTTATTGAAAATCGGGTTGCCGGTGGGCTCGGATCCGCCGACGCCGATCCAGAAGCCGGATTCGCCGGGCATCCGCACGTCCGGGTATTTCGGCAGATCCGGCGGCGCCGATATGTTGGGCTGCCCGGTCTGGCCCGGTTCCTGGCTCGGCGGCTGCGCGGCCGGCGGCGTGCTCTGTTGATCGGCCGGCGCGCCGCTGGCATCGCCCGCAGGCGCGGTGCTCGTATCGCCCGCAGGCGCGACGGGGCCCGAGGGCTGCGCCTGCGCCCAGCACGCCAACCACAAAACACAAACCAACACCATGGCCGATTTCTTCACGTATTCCTCTTTGTCCCGATTTAGGATGAACCCGGATGCCGCCAGACCGCTGCACGGGTCAGGCCAAACGCCAACCTTTGACGCCGCTCTACTATTTTGCCTCAACCAGGTGCTGTCGCGCACATCCCGCCCGCACCAGCCTTGTGACCGCCGAGCCACAGGTGTGAACAACACGAAGGGGCGGCGACCGACGGTCATTGCATAAATACGGCCGGGTCTTTTTGCCCGGCCGGGGGACCCGCCTCACATTCGAGCCTCGTCACGCTGTGCGCAGGGTCACGATCAGCGAATCGAGTGCGATCGATTTCTGGATGTTGCGCCGCAGCAGGCGGGCGATCTCATCCACCTGCGCCACCGCACGGCGGATCCAGACGAACTCCACTTTGCGGGCGAGCGCCTCCAGCTCACCGCGAATATCCTGGTTGCGAATCTCGCCGGAGCCCTCGCGCAGGATCAGCAGATCGCGCAGCAGGCCATAGAGCGCTTCCAGGTGCAGCTCCAGCTTTTCGCTCTTGCTGCGCGCTATGGTCTCGGAAACCGGCAGCCAGGAACTGTACGGGGCCGCTCCGGCGGCCACTTTCGCCAGCGCCAACATGGCGGCGCGCCGCTTGTCATAGGCGTCGAGATCGATCGAGGCGGCCACGCCCGGACTGCCCGCTGCCATCGCAACGCGCCGCTCCGGCCGGTCCAGGCCGCGCGCCTGGACGAAATGCTCCATCTCCGCGCGCGCCAGCGGCGTAAACTGGAACGGCACCGCGCGCGAGCGGATGGTGGGCAGCAGATCGTAAGCGTTTTCCGCGGTCATGATGAGGATCAGGTGCGGCGGCGGCTCCTCCAGCGTCTTCAGCAACGAGTTGGCAGCCTGGTCGTTGGCGCGGTCCACGTGGTCGATCAGGAAAATGCGTCGCGCGCCCTGGTGGGGCAGGAACGGCGCGCGCTCCTTCAGCTCACGCGCCTGCTGGATGGTGATCTGCCGCAGCGGCCCATCCGGCGCGAAGGTCACGAAATCCGGATGGCTGGAAAAAAGCAGCGGATCTTCATTGCGCTTGTCCGCCGGCCACTTTTCGCGCAGCGTCACCGCATCGCGGTTGGCTTCCAGGCTTAAGTCGTCCTGCTCGATCGCCGCCGGCCGCGGCAGCAGGCGCGCGCCCAGGCGGCGCGCCAGCGTTGCTTTGCCTACGCCCTCCGGCCCGGCGAACAGCAGCGTCTGCGCCAGCCGGTCCTGCGCCACCATCTGCTCCAGGGCCTGCGTCACATGCGGGTTGCCCCAGAAGTTCTCAAACATACGGGCACACCAGGCGCCAGATTTCGGCTTCAATCTCATCCATTCCGGCGCAGCCGTCGACCAGCTTCACCCGGTCCGGCTCGCGCGCGGCGAGCTCATGGTAGGCGCGGTAGACCTCGCGGTGAAACTCGATCGATTGCTCATCCATCCGCGTCTCGCGGCTGGTCTCCGCCTGGTTGCGGGCGTGCGCCCGCGCCAGGCTGGTTTCTGCGTCGATATCCACCAGCAGCGTGAGATGCGGCTTCAAGCCACGGCAGGCGATGCGGTCGAGCGCCATCACGTTCTCCGCGCCCAGCCCGCGCCCATAGCCCTGGTAGACCAGCGATGAATCCGTGAAGCGGTCGGCCAGCACCACCTCACCGCGCGCCAGCGCCGGCAGAATCCACTCGTCCACGTTCTGTGCGCGCGAAGCGAAGTAAAGCAGCAGCTCGGCGGTGGGGCACAGCTCCTGGTTGGCGCCATCGAGCAGGATGCGGCGGATCTTGGCGCCGATCGGCGTGCCGCCCGGCTCGGCCGTCTCCAGCACGGTGCGCCCCATGGCGCGCAGCCGCGCCGACAGACGCCGCACCTGCGTGGTCTTTCCAGAGCCGTCCATGCCCTCGAAAGTGATGAACAAGCCGCTAGCCGGCATTCCGCACCTCGGCGGTTTCAGGATTGAAATATGTGTTGAGCAACTTCCACTATCTCACGCGCTGGAAGGGCTGGTCAGGATCGACTGCGCAATGTCATTCGGCGCGCAGGTTACCAACCCGCCCCACAAACGCTACACTCAAACTTAAACCATGGCTTATAAAGATCTGCGCGAGTTCATTGCGGCGCTCGAGCGCAATGGCGAGCTGAAGCGCATTCCTTTCGAAGTGGACCCGGTGCTCGAGATCACCGAGTTCGCCGACCGCGCTGTAAAACGCGGTGGGCCGGCGCTGCTGTTCGAAAAGCCCAAAGGCTCGGATATGCCGGTGCTGATCAACGCCTACGCTTCGCTGCGCAAAATGGAAATCGCGCTCGAGGTGGACTCGGTGGAAGAGATCGCGGCGCGCATCGTCGAGTTCCTGGAGATGCGCATGCCGGAAGGCCTGATCGGCAAGCTCAAAATGCTGCCCAAGCTGGCGGAGATGGGCGCGTTCTTCCCGAGAATTGTCTCCAAAGGTCCGTGCCAGGAAGTGGTGCGGACCTCGGGCATGTCACTGGCCCAGTTCCCGATTCTGAAATGCTGGCCGGAAGATGGCGGCCGCTTCATCACCCTGCCGATGGTGTTTTCGCGCAACCCCGATACGGGCAAGCGCAACTGCGGCATGTATCGGATGCAGGTTTATGACGATGTCACCGCCGGCATGCACTGGCAGACCCACAAGCAGAGCGCCGAGCATTACCGCCGCGTGCGCGCTCACGGACAGACGCGGATGGATGTCGCGGTGGCGATTGGCGCCGACCCGGTGAGCATGTATTCTTCGATTCTGCCGCTGCCGCCGGACATGGACGAGATGATGATCGCCGGCTTCCTGCGCCAGAGTCCGGTGGAGATGGTGAAGTGCCAGACATCGGACCTGGAAGTGCCGGCGCAGGCCGAGATCGTGCTCGAAGGTTACGTGGAGTTGGGCGAGCTGCGCACCGAAGGGCCGTTCGGCGATCACACCGGTTTTTATTCGCTGGAAGACCAGTACCCGGTTTTTCATCTCACAGCCATCACACATCGCGAAAAGCCGATTTACGCGACCACGATTGTGGGGCCGCCTCCCATGGAGGACTATTACATGGGAAAAGCCATCGAACGCATTTTCCTGCCGCTGATGCGTCTGCAACTGCCGGAAGTGCGGGACATCGCGATGCCGCCCGAAGGCATCTTCCACAACCTCATCCTGGTGGCCATCCGCAAGTCTTACCCCGGCCACGCGCGCAAAGTGATGCACTCCATCTGGGGCACCGGCCAGGCCATGTTTTCGAAAGTCATCGTGGTGGTGGATGAAGACGTCGACGTGCAGAACTCGAGCGAGGTCGCCTGGAAGGCGCTCAACAACATCGATCCCGAGCGCGATATCGAATTCGTGAAAGGGCCGATCGACTCGCTCGACCACTCGAGCCGTTTGCCGGATTACGGATCGAAAATGGGAATCGACGCCACTCGCAAGTGGCCCAGTGAGGGATTTACCCGACCCTGGCCAGGATTGATCGAGATGTCCGCCGAGGTGAAGAAAAAGGTGGACGAGCTATGGAAGCGGGCCGGGCTGTAGGGCGCGCGAAAAAAAGCCCCGTCCGGTGGATGGGACCGGCGCGGGGCCTGAAAACCTCCGTCAGGAGGCAACGCACCAAAGCGGAAAACCGCTAACTACTTGCTATTTTCTGTGCAAGCAGGGTGCCACCTATAAGCTGTTGATCCTTGGAGCCGTGAGCCGCATTCCTACGAAATTCGGAAGCGGGCGGCTATGGATTCCCACAAATGGCCGCACTTGCCCAGGCCGCGGCGGGCGCGGGGTACAATCAAGCGAGTGAGCGCTAACCCAGTGAAAATGGATGAAATAGCGCCAGGACGGACGCACGGCGGCCGCGCACTGGCCGGTTTCTTCCTTACCGGTTTCCTGCTGGCTTTGCTGGGCGCCATTCTGCCGGCGTGGGGCTACCACCGCGACCCGGCGGACTTCATCGCGGTGGGCAATTGTTTTCTGAGCGTGGCGGTTGGCGTGGCGCCGGCCACGTGGCTGGGCCGCAGATTGATCGCGCGGCGCGGTCTGCGCCCGGTGATGATTGGCGCGTGCGCGGCGTCATGCGTGACCCTGGTTTACCTCGCCACCGTCTCGCCACCGGCTTCGAACTGGTGGCGCATCGGCGGGCTGGTGTTTTTGGGGGCGTGCGCCGGCGCGTTGAACCGGGCGCTGTTCCAGGCCATCTCGGCCAGCTACCGCCGGGACGCCGCATCCACCGTGATTCGCGTCGGCATCTGGTATGGCCTGGGCTGCCTGGCGGCGACCTTGCTGGTCTTCGGCGTCTTCTATGCGTACTCGGTTTCGACCATCCTGCTGTTTATGGCGGCGGTGCCGGCTGTATTTGCAGCTCTTTACGCCAAGGCCAGGCTCCCCGACGTGGAAGAGGGCGAGCATCCCGACCTGCGGCGGGTATTAAACGACTTCCGCAGCCTCGGTGCGGTGCTGTTCGCGCTGCTGCTGTTTTTCCAATTCGGCAATGAATACTCGATCGCCGGCTGGCTGCCGCTCTTCCTCATTCGGCGGGTCGGCGTCAGCCCACCGGGCGCGCTTTTGCTGCTGGCCTTCTATTGGCTTTTCCTGATGGCGGGCCGGCTGGTGGCGGTTCCGATTCTGCCGCGCGTGCGCCATCGCAAGCTCGCGTTGGCTAGCGGGGCATTGGCGCTGTTCGGGTGCCTGATCCTGCTTCTCACTGACAATCCGTTCGGCGCCGGCGGTGGCGTTTTCTTCATCGGCGCCGGTTACGCGAGCATCTATCCGCTGGTGTCGGAAGCCATCGGGCACCGTTTTCCGTATTACCACCCGGGTTTCTTTAACGGCATTTTTTCCGTCGCTTTATTCGGGGGGCTGCTGGCGCCGGCCACGCTGGGCTACGCGGCGCAATTCTGGGGCGTCGGAGTGGTGGTGGGGATTCCGCTGCTCGGCACGTTCATGGTGATGGCGTTGCTGGTGTTGATCTGGCTCGAATCCAAGGTAACCGGCCGATGAGGGTTGCGCGGTTCATCCTGGCGCTGAGCCTGGCAATTCCTGCCCAGGCGGCCAGCCTGGCGCGCTCCATCGACCGGCTGCTGGCATCGTCGCCCGCCGCGCGCGGGGCCTTCTGGGGGATACAGGTCACCGATCTGAAAGCCGGCCGCACGCTCTATCAGCTCAATTCCGACCGGCTCTTCGTGCCGGCCTCCAACACCAAGTTGTTGACGACCGCGCTGGCTTTGGTGCGCCTCGGGCCGCAATTCACGTTCGAGACGCGAGTGACGGCCCCGCGGACTCCCGACAGGGACGGATGCATTCACGGCTCACTGCGCCTGGTGGGCGGCGGCGATCCGAACCTTTCGGCGCGCGCGATCCCGTACCAGCCGGAGCCGGCCCGGGCAGCGCCCGCGCCCGGATATGCGCTGGCAGCGCTGGCGGAACTGGCCGACCAGGTCGCCGCCAAGGGCGTGAAATGCGTCGACGGCGACATCATCGGCGACGACACCTGGTATGTCTGGGAGCCTTACGCCGATGGGTGGAGCATCGACGATCCGACTTACGAATACGGCACAGCGGTTTCGGCGATTGCGGTCAACGACAACACGGTCACGGTGAGTGTCTCCCCGGGCGCGCGCGAGGGCGATCCGGCGGCGGTCGCGCTGAATCCGGCGGTGGAATACTACGTCATCGACAACCGCCTCCGAACGGTAGCGGCGGGAGGGGAACGCGCCATCCATGTCCACCGCGCCCCCGGCAGCCTGACGTTGGAGCTGACGGGGACAATACCGCTGGGCGGGCGCGGCGAGGAACTGGCGTTGGGCATCGAAGATCCGGCAAAGTATGCCGCAGTGGCGCTGCGGCAATTGTTGGAAGCGCGCGGCATCACGGTCAGCGGTACCGCGGTGGCGCGGCATCTGCTGCCCGGCGAAGCCCCTGCCGGGAGTGCGTTTGTGGTGCTGGCGCGGCGCGTTTCAGCGCCGCTGGTCGAAGACCTGCGCATCATCGACAAAGCCAGCCAGAACCTGCATGCCGAGCTGGCGCTGCTCGCCGTCGGGCGCGCGCGCCGGGGCGTGGGCAGCCGGGCCGCGGGCCTCGACGAACTGCATACGTTTCTGACGGAAGCCGGCATAGACGATGCCTCCTACAGCATCGAAGACGGTTCGGGCCTGTCGCGCCCCAACCTGGTGACGCCGGCTGCAGTAGTGAAGCTGCTTCGCTATATGTATGAAACGCCCGAGCGCGACACCTGGATTTCCTTTCTTCCGGTGGCCGCCAGGGACGGCACGCTGGCGGGCCGTTTCGACGATACGCCCGCGGCGGGCCGCATCCACGCCAAGACCGGCTCGCTGGCGCACGTGAATGCGCTTTCCGGCTATGCCCAGCGGCGCGACGGCAGTTGGGTGGCGTTTTCGATTCTGGTGAACAACTCCAATCAAAGCGCCGCCGCGGTGCGCAGCGTAATGGACAAGATTTGTATTCTAATATGGAAGTAGCGCTATGCCTATTTACGAATACAAATGCCAGGATTGCGGAACCAAGTTTGAGAAGCTGGTGCGGCGTTCCGGAGGCGCCGAACTGGAATGCCCGTCGTGCGGGCAGAAACATCTCGAGCAGGAACTTTCCACCTTCGCCGCCCACTCGGGCGGGTCTTCGCGCGCATCCGAGGCTCCGGTTTGCCCCGGCGGCCGCTGCTCCAACCCCGGCATGTGCGGGATGAACTTCAACTGAGCGCGCTCCGCGCGGTCCTCCTGATTGCCCTGTGCGCCGGAGTGTCACTGGCGCAGCCGCGAACCGTCGCGCTGACCTTCGACGACCTGCCGCTAGTGGGTGAAGGCGACGCGGCGGAAGCGGCGCGCGTCAATCATGCCATTCTGGCGCCGCTGGCGCGGCATCACGCACCGGCGGTGGCCTTCGTCATCGAACAGAGGGTCGAGCGAATCGGCGTCACGCCCGGCCGCGCCATCCTGCGCGAATGGCTGGAGCAGGGACACGAACTGGGTAACCACACGTTCTCCCATCCCGACCTGAACACGCTGACGGCGGAGCAGTTCCGCGGCGAAGTCATCCGCGGAGAAGCGTCGATCGGCCCGCTGCTGGGCGAGCGAGGCCTGCGCCCGCGCTACCTGCGTTTTCCCTACAATCATTCCGGCGACACCCGCGAAAAGCACGATGCCGTGGCGGCATTTCTCGCCGGACGCGGCTACACGGTGGCCGTCTGCACCATCGATAACATGGATTGGGAATTCGCCCGCGCCTATGACGTGGCGCTGGCGCGCGCCGATCGGGACACCGCCCGAAAGCTGGAAGAGACTTACCTGCGCTATACGGCGGACGAAATCGATTATTACAGCGGGCTTCACAAACAGATCTTCGGCCGCGAGATTCCGCACGTGATGTTGCAGCACGCCAACCGGCTGAATGCCGCGGTGATGGACCAGATCCTCCAGCTATTTGAAGCGCGCGAATACCGGTTCGTCACCCTCGAAAACGCGCAATCGGACACCGCCTACCGGACGCCCGTTGGCTACACCGGCTACGGGCAGATGTGGGGCTACCGCTGGGCTAATGCGCTGGGCGTCAAGGTGGATGGCCGGCTGGAACCCACTATGCCCGCTTGGGTCGGCGAGTATGGCAAGGCCGCGAAATAGGCCGGCACCTGCCGCCTCTGGTACTGCCGTAACCTGGCTGCCTATAGGTTAACGGTCGCCGGACGGTGTAACCTGGATACCAGAGCGTGCCGATGAAACGCGCCTGGGTCATTTTGGCGGCCGGAGTGGCGCTGGCTTGCGCCGCGGCGGCGGGGGAACACAAAGCCTCCACCACCAGCACGGACACCGATCCCGGCAGGGGCGTCAATTTCTACTCGCTCGAGCGGGAGGTTGAGCTGGGCCGGCAGATGGCCGCCGAAGTCGACCGGCAAGCGCGGTTCCTCGACGACCCGGTAGTGTCGGAATACGTCAATCGCCTGTCGCAAAACCTGGTCCGCAACTCGGATGCCCGGGTGCCCTTCACCGTGAGAGTGATCGATTCAACCGAGGTGAACGCCTTTGCGCTGCCGGGAGGATTTCTGTTCGTCAACACCGGCCTGGTGCTGCGTGCGAACAGCGAAGCCGAACTGGCGGGCGTGCTGGCGCACGAGATCGCTCACGTGGCCGCGCGGCACGGCACCAAGCAGGCTACCCGCGGGGAGTTGGTCAGCTACGTCAGCATGCCCCTGGTGTTTGCCGGTGGCTGGGCGGGTTACGCCGTTCGGCAACTGGCGAGTCTCGCCGTGCCGCTGGGTTTCCTGCAGTTCACGCGCGGTATGGAGAAACAGGCGGACACGCTGGGCCTGGAATACGTTTACCGGTCGGGCTACGATCCGCTGGCGTTCGTCGACTTTTTCGAGCGTGTCGAGACGCTGGAAAAAACCAAGTCCGGCTTGGTGGCCCGCGTGTTCTCGACGCATCCCATGACCGCCGGCCGCATCAAGGCCGCGCAGAAAATGATCCAGCGCCGGCTGGAGCCTCGGCCCGAGTACGTGGTGGACACTTCCGAATTCCAGGACATCCGCGACCGGCTGGTGCGGTTTGAAGATCGGGTTGCACCCAGACGGCAAGGAGATGGCCCCGTGCTGCGCCGGCGCCTGAGCAGCAGTTCGTCGACTATTGACGCAGCGCCTGACGACACCGTGCCGAGGCCGGCGAAGTCGGGGAACTGAGCGGCTGCTGCTTCCCCCCTCCATCGGCCCACAGTGTGTTAAACTACGAGTGGGCCTACTGTCCGCCCTCCGACGCCTATGAACGCGAAACGTACCCATATCGTCATCCCGCAGCAACTGGTCGCGGAGATTGACACCTTAGTCGGCAAGCGGGGCCGCAGCAACTTCCTCACCCAGGCGGCCGAGAAGGAACTGATGCGCCTGCGTCAGATCAAGGCATTAGAGGCCGCATCCGGCTCCTGGAAGGACAAGGACCATCCGGAACTCCGGCAGGGAGCCGCCAAGTGGGTAAGTGAACTGCGCCGCGAATACGATCAGCGTTTGGAAAAAGTAACCGCACGTTGACATGGCCAGCTTCCTGCTCGACACCAGCGTCATCATAGACGTCCTGAACAACAAGCGCGGCCGCCCTGCCATGCTGCTGGAACTGGTCAGGGCCGGTCATGTTCTGGCGTGTTGCCCCATCAATATCACTGAGGTCTATGCCGGGATGCGGCCCAAGGAACAGGCAGCCACCGGAGAGATATTTGCCAGCCTGCAGCATTTCCCCATTGCGCCAGCGGCTGCCCGCCTGGCTGGCGAACTCAAACGCGACTATGCCCGGAAAGGCGCTACCTTGAATCTGGGCGACGTGATTATTGCGGCAGTGGCCATCCACTATCACCTGACCCTGCTCACCGATAACGTCAAGGACTTCCCGATGGAGGACTTATCGCTCCAACCATTGCCACGTCCTTCTTAAGCGGCTCTGCGCACGGCAACAGGGGCAGTCAATTCGTCTTCACATCCAGATACGCAAGATAGTAAGCCGCCAGCTTATAGGCCGCGTAATAGTCGTCAAAATGGATCGCGTCCATCCGGTCGCGTGGCGTGTGAAGAATCCGGAAGGTTTCCTGCGTTACGGAGTGGATTGAGATAACGGGAATATGGGCCGACAGGAACGGGTGGGTGTCATCATCGCCCACCTGCTCGACATTAACGCCCTGAAGGGGAATATCGAGCGCCTTCGCCACCTCGCTCAGGCGTGCCACCAGAGCCGGAGTCGACCGGTGTATCCACACCTTCACCGGCGTTAAGCCGAGACATTCAAGGTTGATAAACGCACGAATCAGCGCCTTCCGTTCAGGCGTCAAGTCCTTGACATACCGCGATGAGCCGACGAGACCGCGTTCCTCCGCGGCAAACGCTACAAAGACAAATGTGTGCTGGCGAGGCCGGCTCTTGAGAGCCTGATAAAGCGATGGCAGGAGGGATGCGCCGCTCCAGTCGTCGACGATCCCCTTTCCCTCCTCCACAAAATCGAAGTGGCCCCCGATTGTGATTACTGAGTTCGTCTGGCCGGGCAGGGTGCAGATTACGTTCCCGAAATTCTTATCGACCCGCTGCTCCTCGGCAGAACAGCCTGCGTCATGGAAGAGATCGCTGATTGTGGCCTGACGTTGGCGGAGTCCCACGGCGCCGCTTTCGAGGCGATTCCTGATTAGCGGCTTGTCAGCCAGGTCCACCAGCAGGGCTTGGGCTAAACAAGAGCCGGCGAGGAGCGCGGCGACGACGGCGGCTCGGGAGATTCTGCAGAGCAACCTTCAATTTACGGCAGAAAGAGGTTCAATTCCAAGAAGGTTATGTCCGGGCTCTTGGTTAGCGAATCGAATTGGGTTCGCGGAGAGCCGGACCAGGGGGTCCGGCGCGGACGAGGGCGCCCGCCCCACTCTCACGTTTGCTGCTCCCACTTGGCTTCCAGCAGGCGGGAGTATTCTCCTGAGGCGTACAACTGGAAGGGAAAATTGGTTGCGCTGATGGCGCTGTGAGTCTCGGCTTCCATGAACCCCTGATAGAGCAGGTCGCCGTAGCGATGATAGTTGAGGAGGAAATCCTGCGACAGGATTTCCAGGGGCGGCGGCTCGCTGAACAGCGCGTTGAAGCCGATGGCGCGGGAGAAGATTGCCAGATAGTCCGTTACTCCCCAGCGGGTGAGCTTCTCGCGGACCTCTTCCGGCGGGCAAACCGCGATCAGGCGGGCGAAGCTTTGGCGGCGGATCGGCGCGTGCTGAAATTCGGGGACGCGGGAGGCCCATTCCGTGCACTGTTCGAGCCAGCGCATCACGTCCTTGCCAATAAAGAAGAGCATGCGGAGTTCCGCGTAGCGGCCGGCCGTTACACGAAGCTGCAAAGCTTCGTCCCCGGTTCCATCCCGCGCCGCCAGGCCTGCCAGCATCAACGCGGCTTTCGAGTTTTCCAGTAGCGTCGCCGGTGAGATGCGCTCATTGAACGGGTGCAGAATCAGAGGCGGCAGGTCCCATTTGGCATCGCCGAAATCACTCCTGGGCGTAGGCATGTGGCTCCAATATCCTCATCGGCCATTGCCGGCAGGAACTTTAGAGATTGTCTGGAGGGCAAAGCGGGAACAGGAGGGGCAAACCGGGTATACGGGCAAAGCGGGTACAGGCACGAAGTTTCGCAAACACCGCGAAATTCGAGCCAGTCCCCGCTTTGCGGCGCTCAGTTACGCAATGTCTAAACCGAGGAATTGCCTGGCGTTGCCGTAGCAGATGTTGCGGATCATAGGCCCTACCAGGTCGTCGGAGTCGGGGAGTTCCCCGGCCTCCATGTCTCTGCCGAACAGGTCGCAGAGCACGCGGCGGAAATACTCGTGGCGCGGGTAGGACATAAAGGACCGCGAATCGGTGATCATGCCGATGAACCGCGAAATCAGGCCGCAGTTGGAGAGTGCGTTCATCTGCCAGGTCATGGCTTCCTTCTGGTCGAGAAACCACCAGCCGCTGCCGAACTGGATTTTGCCCGCCACCGGGCCATCCTGGAAATTGCCGATCATGGTGGCGAAGGCGTAGTTATCGGCAGGGTTCAAGTTATAGAGCACCATCTTGGGGAGCTTGTTTTCCTGATCGAGCCGGTCCATGTAATTGGCCAGCGCGTCGGCCTGCGGCCAATCGCCGATGGAATCGAAGCCGGTATCGGGGCCCAGTTCGTGGTAGCGCCTTGTGTTGTTGCTGCGGCGCGCGCCGAGGTGAAGCTGTTTGGTCCAGCCCCTGGCTGCGTCCCAACGGCCGAATTCGAGCATCAGGAGGGTGGCAAAGCGCGCTTGTTCCACGGACGTGGCCGCCTGGCCGCGGCGGGCCTTATCGAAAATGGCCGCGGCCTCCTTCTCATCGCAGAAATCGGCAAAGGTCCAATTCAGCCCGTGATCGGAGAGGCGGCCGCCCATCTGGTGGAAGAAATCGTGCCGGCGGGCGAGCGCATCGACGAAATCGTGGAAGCTGGCAACGGAAGCGCCGCTAGCTGCTTCCAGCTTCGCCACCCACGGATTGAACAAGTCTGGCAGGTGGACGTTGAGCGCCTTATCGGGCCGGAAGGCGGGGAACACCTTGGTAGCCAGGCCGGAAGCGGCCAGGGCCTTGTGGCAAGACAGGTCGTCGGTGGGATCGTCGGTGGTGCAGAGGGCGGTGACGTGGAATTTGCCGAGGATGCCCTGGGCGCGCAGTTCCTCCGTGGCCAGCAGTTCGTTGGCGCGGTCCCAAATGCGCTGCGCGCTGGATTCGTCGAGCAGTTCATCGATGCCGAAGTAGCGCTTCAGCTCCAGGTGGGTCCAGTGGTACAGCGGGTTGCGCAGCGTATTGGGCACGGTGCGCGCCCAGGCCAGGAATTTCTGGTAAGGGTCGACGTTGCCGGTGCAGAACTGTTCGGCGACGCCATTGGCCCGCATGGCGCGCCACTTGTAATGGTCGCCCTCCAGCCAGATCTCGAAGAGGTTGGCGAACTGGCGGTTGCCAGCCAGGTCCGGCGGCGGCAGGTGGCAATGGTAGTCCAGAATGGGTTGCTCTTCGGCGTATTCGTGATAGAGCCGCCGGGCCGTTTCGTTGCTCAACAGAAAATCGTCGTGGATGAAAGACATCGCCGAACCGCCTCGAATGGAGCAGAATAGCATGCTGGCGGGGCGGGTCGATTTTCGGCCGCGTGCGCTGTGCGGTGGGGTGAGGCTGCAATGCCCGGGCAGAAGGCCGCCCTCCGCCTACAATGGAAATTCATGTCTTTACGCACGTCGCTCGAACGGTATTTCGAATTTGCAGCGCTGAACGCGAACTGGCGCACGGAGGTTCTGGCCGGTTTCACCACGTTCATGACGATGGCTTAGGTAGTGCTCCACGACTGGAACGCCGTTCTGGAAGGCCCGGAACGCCACCAATGGTGCCACCACGCTTCACACGCACAGGCTCTTTGCTAGGCGGCGCTGGTGGCTTCTTCGGTGCATCTTTGGGAAATGACGACGGCTGGTGGCGCATCTCAGGCATTCCCATTCTCACATCGAAGTGCAGCTTCACATCATCAGCAACTTCGTCCTTCGTCGCCGTGATTTTTCGGATGTGCTTCTCCATCAGCATCTTTTGCCGGTCATGAGGCATCGTAGCGAAGCCAGCAAAATCTTCCGCCATCTGTTCGGCCATGCGATCCTTCAATTCGTCGCTGACCGATGCGTCAATGTCTTCCTGGATTGATGCCGCTTTCGTCTCCAATGATTTGATGGTGCGGCGCACTTCTTCAAGGTCGGCTGCGTAATCGTCTTCGCTGGCGATGCCCTTTCGGATTGTTTTCAGCATCCTGGTTTTTTCGTTGTTGGCTTCGTCAATCTGCTGTTCGACACGAGCATGGTTCCGCTTCTTCTCTGCTACCGCTTCAGCGTTGGCGGCGTCGTTCAAAAGTTGGCGTGTGGTTTCCTTGACTCCCAAGTGCATCTGAATTTGAAGCGCAATGTCATCTTCGATCTTCTTCACATGAATCAAGCCCATGCCACAATCAACCGTCTTCTTCTTGGCGTCTTTGTGGTAGGACATCGCTTTGGACTTGCACCAGTAGTAGCCCGGATGCGTCCGACTCTTCTGCCCTTTGTGGTACATCGGTTCACCACAGACGCCACAATA
>Ga0209415_10001875_pt1 | contig 39772 bp, 34 predicted proteins | sample PeaSoiSIISIP2007_FD_187696 | JGI IMG/M metagenome (GOLD analysis project Ga0209415, IMG submission 187696) | Peat soil microbial communities from Weissenstadt, Germany - SII-SIP-2007 (SPAdes) (version 2) | ecosystem: Environmental > Terrestrial > Soil > Wetlands > Peat | place: Germany...
TCGATGCCGACAGCACTGCCGTCGGGCATATGAATGAGCGGATTCGTCACCTCAGATCGGCCGTTGTTGCGGCCATTGTGATGCTCTCGCACAATGACTCCCCTGCCTCAGCGGGGAAAGATCAAGCGAAGACGTCGACTCCCGCCGGCGTAATTTATTTGATTTGGATTGGAATTACGTTCACGCAAACAGCTAGTCCGCTCACATAGAGATCATTCACGCGATTGATAGATCGTCCGCTTAAATCGAGGTCGTGCACTTGCGAAGTCTACATTGATTCTAGCCCGAACTGGAGGAGGCTTCAAGCTTAGTTTTTGGATCCTTGTACGAATCGACCTGCGGAGTCTCAAAAACGCTGAATGTTATGACCTCACCGTCCGGTTCTTTGGTGATCTCGGTTGTCCACGATGCGGTCTCAGGTCAATGCAGGTAGGAGTTTTGCGCGATTAGAGTTTCTCTTGCGGGTTCCACCGCTGGGCTTTTTCTCTGGCTTTGGCCCGCCCGCGCAAAATGACGAGAACCGGATCCTCATGTCGCCGTTTACCAGCGCGCTCTTCCAGCCTCACACACCCAATTAACTTGAAGTCTTCTTCTTTTTCTTGGTCTTCGCCCAACGGGCACGAATCGCGTTCTGGGCAATCTCTCGCCGCTGTTCCGGGGTCAGCTTCTCCTGTCGCGCTTTTGCGCCTAGGCGACCCAGGGCTACCGCATTAGGATTTTTCTCTTTCTTGTCGGGCATTGGGTAGGTTCAAACTTAGCCTTACTCCTATCGAAAAAGCAAATTCGGCATTGACAGGCATACTCAGCGCTTAGTATACTGAGCGCTGAGTATAATAAAGGAGGAGGGCGTCTATGAAAGGGAAGACAACCGCAATCCGGACGAGCATTCGCACGGCGCGAAAGATTTGGACCAATCTCTCTCGAGAAGCTCTCACTCGGCTCCGGGAGATTTCGACCCAGCACGACTTATCAGTGGGTGCCGGTGACTTGATCTACCTAAATCACGGTTGGTATGTCACGCACACAGGGCTGATTGGGCTGGCGCGTCGCAAGAGATGCAGCGGCATCCATGTTGAAGCCGTCGATTCGCTGTGTGATTCGGGGGCGAATCGCTTTGTCCTCAAGGCGACGGTCTTCCCTTCCAAGGGCTCATGCGGCTTTGTCGGCTACGGCGATGCCGATCCCTCCAACGTTTCCTCGGTTGTCCGCGGCGCAGAGATGCGCGTGGCCGAGACCCGAGCGGTTAATCGCGCCCTGCGCAAGGCCTACGGCATCGGCCTCTGCTCGGTCGAGGAAATCGGAACGATTCCGAATCCGGTTGAGAGACTCCCTCCACAAAAAGCGAATGAAAACGGAAACGGTGGCGGCCCGAAGGTCCGTGACCGTCTCTGCCAGATCATCCGCCAGCACAAGCTCGATCCCGAACTAGTAAAAGCCTACGCCGTCGACTTCTGCGGCACGAAGACTCTCCGAGAGGCTACCCGGGATCAGGTTGAGAACTTCGTCCAGCAACTCGCCGACTGGGCCGAGAAAGACCGAAATGCCTTGCTCTGCCAGCTCAACAGCTATGTGCATCCGAAGCAGGAGGTGGTCGCATGAAACGCCGAGTCCCAGGTCTCGCCGAAACTGCCCGCGATTCTCGGCCGGAAATTCCCGACGGCATCTTTCTCGTGCGGGTCGATGGTACCCAGTTCCGCTGGCACGCCCACAAACCGTTCTACGTCCTCCGGCTCTTCATCCTTGAACCGGAGACCTCCGCCGGGCAGTCCATCGTGGGTCGTCTTTACTGCACACAAAAAGCAATGTGGAAGCTCGGTTGGTTCCTGCGGGACTTTCTCTATGACCCGGAACTTCTGGCCCACGAACAGGTCGACGAAAAGGCTTTGCCCGGACTACGCGGCGTCGTCAAGATCAGCCACACGGTGATCAATGGCATTGCGCTCATCAACCTCGACGGCTTCGCCCCGGCCAGCCAGTGGGAAGAACTGTCCGCGGATCCTGTTTCGAGCGCTTCTCGCTCCAACTCCGCGGAGGCGTCCCGATGACCTATTCCTACACCCAGATCAGCCAATATCTTTCTTGTCCGCGCCGTTACCGGCACCGTTACCTCGACGGATGGCAGGAAAAGGACACGCGCGCCGCCATGCTCTTCGGCCGAGCCTTCGAACAGGCCGTCGCCGCCCTTTTTCGCCGTGAGGACCCGACGGCTGTGCTGTTCGAACAGTGGAGTGCGTGCAAGGACGTGGGCCTGACCTACTCCGGCACCGATACCTGGGACCGCATGCTGCAACAAGGCATCCAGATGCTCGAGCGCTTCGCTCAGGACGGCCGCGTTCGCATTCGCCGCCCTCGTTCCACCCAGCAGATTCAGTTCAATCGGACACTCAGCTCTGGGAACAATTTCGTAGCTTACGTCGACGCCATTGGTGAACTCGACGGCACACCCTGTCTGCTGGAATGGAAGACCACCTCTGCCCGATATCCCGAAGAGCCAGCCGGCATTTCCGCACTGGATCCGCAACTCGTCTGCTATTCATGGATGACCGGAATCGACGAAGTCGCCCACGTCGTTTTCGTCCGCAAGCGTCTGGTCGAAGTTCAGTACCTTCGCGCTACCATTTCTGACGAGCAGCGGCAGGAGTTCTCAACTCTGGTGGAAGACACCGTCCGACGGATCGAGTCCGGACTCTTCCTGCCGCACAGCGGCATCCGCTTTCCACAGAATCCCTGTACTACCTGCCCCTTCCTCGGGCTTTGCCTCGACAAACGCGACCTAGTCGAGGCTGCACTCGTGCGCAAACCCGGAGTCGATCTTGGTCTGTTTGACGAACTTGTTTACTAGGTATCCGCCAATGCCGCCGAGGCTCAACCGCAAGCGAGCGCTGTTTATTCTCACCAAGATCGACGAGATTCTGGGGTGGGAACGGCAGAAAGAGGCAGAGCGCGACACCCGGTTTGTCGATCTGGGTAGATATCTGTGCGAGGTGCGGGCGGGACAGTACTGGAGGCTGGAGAACCTGAGTTCGTTCGATGAGTTCCTGGCGAGGCGATTTCCAGAATCGAGAAGGAAGGCGTACTACCTGATGTCGATCAACGAGCACCTGCCGCCGCAGGCGCGGAAGGGTTTGAAAGAGGTGGGATGGGCGAAGGGGCTGGAGCTAGCCAAGATCGCCCGAAGGGATGGTCAGCACTTCGATTGTGCAACCTGGTTGCACAAAGCGCGAGAGCTGCCGAAGGAGGACTTCCGGCGGGCAGTGGAGAAGGAATTGACGGGAAAGGAAACGGAACCGTCGGAGCTGATCTACTTCAAGGTCTACAAGAGCCAGATCCCGATCATCGAACAGGCGATCGAGACGGCGGCGTGTATGCTCGGCACGGACAAGTCGCGCGGTTACTGCCTGGAGATGATCTGCGCCGACTTCCTGGCTGGCGCGCACCTGGACAGTGGCAACCCGGAAATCCTGCTCAACTCGATCTCTCGCTACTACAAGTTCTTGCCCGGCGAACAACAGCAGGCTTTCCTCGGAAACCTGCGTGAGAAGGCGTCTTGAGAATGATTCGTCTCAAAGCCGCTCCCTCGCGGCTGGATCCCTTATCGTATCAAAGTCTGCGCCAGCAGATTCTGCGTCGCGACGGCTGGAGGTGTCAGTCCTGTGGCACGATGACGAATCTTGAAGTGCACCACAGAGAGTTCCGCAGCCATTCGGGTGCGGACTCAGAGGATAACTTAATCACGCTGTGCACGGCATGCCACGCCAGAGTGCATCGCCGCTAGGGGCCACAAACGAGCCCCTCATGGAAGTGGAACGTGTTCTCGATGGTGCTTGACGGACTCGGCGGCACCGCTATAGCGCGCGACCTGGAATGGATGGGGGGAATTCAATCGTCGTGGAAAGTACTGCCGGAATGTCTACAATATTGTCACTAATCCGAAATATATCGGTTGTAACGTCTAGCACCGTGGTTCGGGCGTCTACGCGAGAAGCGATTGACAGTAGAGCCTCAACACTGAATAAATAAACTGGTTGCATTTGCGCCAATCATCTCGATACCTTCCACCGAATTCAGGCGTCGCTGCCTGCGAAAATCAGATTCGTTGTGGTCGGACGAGGAAATACCTAAAACGCTGCGCCGCCTGCTCGCGTCCAAAACGTATCTGAGTGGGAGTCTCATTCTAAGAACCTCTGGCTTGCCCGCCACCGACATTCTTCGGCGCATTTTGGAACGTGGCAATTTTGCAAAGCGGTTGAGTGGCAGCTTCCGACTCACGATCTGTACCATGGGGACGGCCCTTTTTTACTCAGTACGCTGCAGCTTGACACACTAAAACGTCGTTAGCCGCCCATGCGGTCGGCACCGCCGCATCGCTGTACTGTGTAATCGTGGCGCTTGTAGTGGAACTGGCCGTTTGCTTTGTAATGAACACAGACGTGCTCTGCGTTGTCACGTCATCGCAGCGTACAGCCCAGCCGTTCGCTGCTGTCGGTAATCCGATGACTCCGCTCGAAGCCGTTCCACCCATCCCGACGTTAACCGTAAGAACCGCAGTGCCGTTGTTATGGACAACTGAAGCGTTTGTGCCGAATCCGTGGGAGATCGTGGGCGCGGCTGCCGAAATCATCAGGTGCGAAACGCTTATGCTCTGATCGAACTTTGCTGGAACGTTGAACTCCTTCAGCGAGGCCGTCAGTCTTTCCAGCCAACCAGAGTCCGTGCTACCGGTGTTCGCGATGTAATTTGAGATTGATACTGGGGAACCGAAGGCAAGCTGCGCGGCGTTCAAGGCAGTTTGGCTGTCAAGCCCGATCCATGTGTCGCTCGCACTTGCTGGACGACGGTAAGTTCCAGTCGCTTGCGTCCGGGCTGGAGCGGAATCTACCAAGGTGATGATGTGACCGTAACCGACTGCATTAACGTAGGGACTGGTCGAAAAGTTCAAACGTCCTGTAAAGCCGGGTCCCGGTCCCGCGTGACCGCTGCCATCCGACAGGATGGTGGCCGTCTGATTGGAGATAGCGTTGGTGCTTGCCAAACATGAGGTGAATCCTCCTGGGCCAGCGACACCGTAATGCGTACAGAATGGTGCGACCTGTATTGGATTGTTTTGGACTCCGATTCCAACTACGGGGTACTGTTCGTTCTCTACCGACGTGCCGCCGCCTATCGCAATCAACGCACCGGGCCAGAACTCAATGATTCCTGAATAGGTGCCTTGCAACACGGTATAGGCTGAGGTGGGCGAGGAGCCGGTGTCGGTGTAAGTGCAGACCAGAGTCCCGGAGCAAGCCGTCGCCTGAGATAGTGCTTTTGCTACGTATCCGCACATTCCCCCCGAGCCCCCGGGGCAGCCTCCGTAATATGGTCCAAAGACACCGTTGACCAACGTCGGCGGTGCCATTCGGAGCACATCGTACGTGATGGTGTCCGCGCCGTTGGCAACGCGTGGCCACCGGACCGGGATGGAGTCGCTTCCCGTCGACGCCCAGTTGAGAATCTGCATCGGCGAGGTCTGTGTGCCAGCGGTCGTGTCATTGGCGACGATAAAATATGAATAAGGGGTCGAGCCGGTGCCACCTGTGGGGAAATTGCCACTCAGCGATCCAGAACCTTCGATCTGGAATCCGAGTCCTCCCTGACTCGTCGTGCCTTCGATCAATCCAGCAATGCCCAAACCAGGCCAAGGGGACCGCGGCGGGCTGACTGGGTTCGCGCTCAAGCCGGTCTCGGAGTAGATATTCTTAAGATAAGCGCCCTGATAGTTTCCGTCGTAGTTGGACACGTTGAACTGCCATGCGCCCGTTGCTTGCAGCACTGTATTCTCGACGTAGAGGCCATTCGAGCAGTAATCCGTAATGCCGGTCGCATAACTGGCGGTAATTCCAGAGTCACGTAGGGTAATGACGGGCGCGATGTTGTGCTTTCCCTGATTACAGGCGGCATAGATGAACGAGCCAACCGAGTAGGCATCGCTCATCAGCGTCGTGCTCCCGCCTCCGCTGAAGTGGTCGATGACCGCTGCTTCGTCGTCCCAGATATCGAAGAAGTTGACGAAGTATCCTGGGCCATAAGGGTCATACGTGATGTCCGTAAAACGTGTTCCATTAGCATCGTCGAGGATCGCATCATACGAAAGAATGACGCCGCCAGGGGTGTTCTGCGAGGGCAGAGCCATCTTGACTCCAGCCTTCTGGTAGGTAAACGTCGTGGTTGATGGGACTGTGCCGACGATAGAATCACCCCAGTAAGCGTTCGAATCGGTCATTCCAATCGTGACCATGTCGCCAGGGCGGAGGTTGTGCGCCGTCGTGCCAGTCGTGATCGTGTAGGTCGCGGGGCTGCCCGCTGCTCGTAACGTATTCGAGATTGGACTTCCGGTATAGGCGTTGCTGCTCGAATAGTTCGTCGATGCGCGGAATTGGAAACCCGCGACCGTAGAGTTGACGTAGTCTCCTGAATACGTCAGGTCGCCTACTTGCAAGCACGGGCCACGGCCAAGGCAATTCAGAGACGTGCCATAACCGCTGAGTACGGATTGGCTGGCATGGAAGAAGATCGTCCCGTAGACGTTATAAGTGTTGAGTGGATGGCTGTTCTTCGGTCCCGTGGGGCCGCCGTTCGCTGGAACCGTGACGTTACACTGCGCGTTCTGATACGCTACAGCGCTTGTTCCGCAAGCCGCATTGATCGTTTCCTGAATACCGGAAGATGCGGACTCAACCTTGTAGGACGAATGCGAGAAAAAGGGAACAAAGGTAATCGTCCCAGATGACGGGCAGGGTTTAGCGGAACCGCCAGTGACGAGAACAGACTCGCTATTCGATCCGTCAGAGATGTAAACGTCGTACATGCCCTGTCCAGAAACATCGAGTCCAGCCGGACAGGGCGAGAGAGTCAACGTCTGGATCGTACAGCGAATGCCAGTTTGACAACCAGTCAAGGCCGTGGTCGAGCTCTGGGACCAGTTCTTAGCCGTCGTTACGTAGGTGATGCCTGGTGAAACATCCTGCGCGAACCCGTACCCTGCGAGCACACCCAGGACAAACCATAAGCAGAGGAAGAGCTTTACGTTGCGCATGATGTCACCGTCCTCATCTCAAAATGAACTTACCTGCCCCTACCTTCGTTCACGTAAGAATACGACAAACTCGTTCTGTTCCATCTCCGGGTTGAGCGGGGATGGGGGTCTGGGGCAAGGGGCCGGTGTTTGAGGAGGTAGTGTACAGCGGCGGCAAAATGCTCCCTCCACCATTCCGAGACCCTTTTCCATATACCTAATGGGGAACTTGCAGCCGGTGCCCGCGCTCGGTAGCAGCTGAGCGGGAAGCGGGGAAGCGGGCTGTGCGTGTGCGGGGCGAGTGCGGAGATAAGAGCGGGAGAGGCGCGCGGCGTAATGCGTTACAATTCCCATGTGAACAATGACTCTTGCCGTGATCAAATCACAATGGACAGGAACCAGTTTCATGGCAGCTACACCTAAACAGCCTGATCTCCCGGAACAGCTTCTCACGACGTGTATTTCCAAGTCTCAATCCAGAGTGGAATTTTGGATCGAGTTCATCCAGTCCATCGGAGTGGAACGGATGGCTGAAATAGGCGTCTACCGAGGGGATTTCGCAGCCGAAGTATTGCAGCGCTGCAAGTGTTTGACTGCATATTACATGATCGACCCGTGGAGACACTTGAACGACTGGAACAAGCCCGCAAATCAGGATGACGCTGTGCTCGGGGAGTTCTTCCGAGAAACAAAAGCTAAGACCGACTTCGCCGCCGCCGAGAGATTCATCTTGCGGGGAAAAACTACTGAGGTAATCGAGCAGATACCCAACAGTGAATTGGATCTTGCCTATATAGACGCCGATCATACTCTGAAGGGCATCGCGATCGATTTGATTCGCGTATACCCTAAGGTGCGCCCGGGTGGCTTTCTGGGCGGCGATGATTTTACTAGGTCAGTATGGGAGCATAACACTACTTTTGAGCCGACGCTTGTGTTCCCGTTTGCTGTGTACTTCGCGGAGGCGGTAGGCGCTACGATCTACGCGCTCCCCTACTCTCAGTTCTGTCTCCAAAAAGGCAATGGTGCGCAATTCGCCTTTGTCGATTTGACTGGGAAATACGACGACGTGGGCCTCCGAAATCAATTCACTCCTGAGAAGCTTTTCAAGATCACAATGTGGGAACGGTTTCCGCACCTGATGCGAGTCGTCAAGAAGACGAAGGAATTACTCTTAGGATAAGAACGGCTGTCGGATAAACCTGCAGACCATTCAGCGGCTCGCCCCCGATTCGCGGCAAGACTCCTTCTGCCGAAGGGTGCGGTAATTCACGGCCAGTGAGTGTGCGGGGTGGCGCTCCGGACCTACGCAGTGCAGAAACACGCTTGGGCAAACCGTTGCGGATATCGGCGAGTACCTTACCGTCCAAGGTAGGTGCTAGTGCGCACGCATTCGAACAACCAATCCGAGATCCCGATCTTCACGACGATCTATACGAAATCAGGACCGATATGCCGCTGATGACGGGCGTTGCACTAGTTGTCATTCAAAGGGAGCTCGGCGTTCCATCGATGCGACAGATTTGGCAAGAACACCTCTACGAACTGCAGTCGAGCCTGCGGAACTCGATTTACGCCTCGGCCTCGTCTTGTCCATCGGTCTGCGAGGACAGACCCCACTTTGGCTTGGGGACAACGCGACTCGTCGGCTTAGAGGTCCTCGATATCGGGCGACCCTGTTGAGCCATGCTCCGTTCGTTACATCCTTTACGGAAATAATGCATCTAGATTTGAATCAACTTGTCCTCACACAGTACACTCGAAAAGCGAAACGTGCCCAGCTCAGGAGATTCGTTGAACAATTCTCGTCACAGGTCCATTCGCCGCCCCTTCATCATCGTGATTATTCTCTTTACTTTAGGTGTCTACTCCTATCCGGCGCTCGAGACTTGGGCGAAAACTGGCTCCACAGTTTCTCCTCCCATCCTGGCTCCAGATATTGGTTTTTACCTATTTATCAGCAAGCTGACGACACTCAGCTCTGGTTCGTTCTTGAACCCATACTATGGTATCGAGGTGCCCCCCAATGCGACGGCGCACCTCAAATTCCGGCTGGCATTTCTGCTCTTCGGGTATCTGGACACACTTTTGAGCGGGCATTTCTGGCTGGCACTGTTTGTTTGGAACTTGTTTTGGTGGGGGCTGCTTTGCTGGATTGCGGTTTGGCTCTTCGAACAATTCTTGCCGGATAACTCGATTCTGCTTGTTGCCGCGGGCTTTAGTCTGCTGATGTGGTCAAACTTCGGACTGCTTAAGCCACAAGTCTTGGCTTGGATTCACCTGCCGTCCTTGCAAGGTTTTCAGAACGTGGGCCTTGCTTACACCAGACCTTTCTTTCCTCAACTCCCTATTCCCCTCCTGCTGGCATACCTCGGCTTACAGATGAGCGTGCTGCGCGCACCACGCTTCGGGGTCTGGTTGGGGATGGGACTGTTGCAGCTCTTGGCTTTTGCGATTTTTCCCTACACCACGCTCATGATGGCCGGTATCACGCTTGTCGCAACGGTGTGGCTGATAACCACTCGTGTCCCACCGGTGCCGTGGTGCACTCTCGTTGCCTATGGAATAATCTGCGCGACGGTCGATTTGCTCTATGTCCTGCACATCGGCACCGTTACCAACGGGTCCCAAACGCAACATTCGGTTTTTCACATCGAGCTCGCGGTCTTTCCACACTTGATCGGCGGGATGTGGATAATACTTGGATTTTTAACACTGGCAACGGCGGTGGTCCCTGGCCTTCCGGCAGAGGTAAAGTGGCCCCTTGTCGGCTTGGGGCTGACCGATCTGAGCCTTCTCCTGGGTGATGTGTTCTTCCCCGACACTTTATTGATGTTATCGCATCATGCGGCATACTTCGTTCACCCAACCGCGGCAGTGCTCTTAGCCTTTATATTGGCTGCCCTGTGTGTGCGTCTCCGAGTAGCGGCTCGATATTCACGACTTGCTCTGGGAGTCGTCGTTATCCTTCTCGCTGCGAATGCGATGCTACTTGCTGAAGGAACCTATCGCACATTCCTGCCACTCAACCGGCAACAAGTTGAGACCGTGAGTCTGTTGCAGTCCATCCCTGTGACAGCGGACGACCTTTTGATTGTTCATGCCAACATTTCCGATGATGCCTGTGAATGGGCCCCCTTGGCTTCCAGTGCCAAAGTACTCTTTTGCCGGAATGCCTCAGCACTACTTACCCCGAATCAAAACCAAACCATTCAGCGCTTTCGCGAAGCGCTGTATCTCTACTTTACCGGGAAGGATAGCGGGCAACTGGAGAGGATTGCGGAAGATCCTCAAGCACATGACGAGCAAATGCGACTCGCGTATTTCGGGGGGCTCACGCCATTACGGAAGGATGAGCAAGAGGGAGCTCTAAGCGCAATTCGGATGGAACTGATTCCCTTGCTCGACAGTGCCGAACGCCACGACCCACCCATGCACGCGTTCCTTCGCCAATATTCGCGCATCCTGGTAGTGGACAATCGGCAATATCCTGTTTTTGACCGTCAGCGGCTAGCTTCGTATCTTGTCATCCAGCAGGAAGTGCCGTGGGGAGATCTGACGGTCCTTTTTTGCAATCCGAAGTGAGTTGCAGCAAAAGCTCTGCGCAAAGCCGGAAACGAGTATGCACCAGGCGGCGTCATCGCCTCGGACCCGATCGGGTTACAGAAATGTAAAATATCGCACCCTCATCAGCAGGATAGGCGTTGAAAATCCCGTATCCGCATTGGAAGCGGAAGCACGGCTGGCAATCTCCAATGACAGCACGCGCACCGCAAAAGCTAGCTGTCTCATCGCAATATCGCCTTCAAAGTCTTGCGTGGTAAATCGACTCTTCTTCCTTCATTCGATCTTGTTACTGGCAGGTCGAGAGGCGCTCTCACTCTCCATCCTCTCACCCAGTAGAAAAGCGCCCCGGGGAATCTCCTTGACACCCTCGGCACTAACGGACACGATTTCTGATGCCGGGGGCTTAACATTACAGTCGAGTTCAAGCATCACTCCCTCAGGACCACTCTCGGTCTCAAGGAACCCTACTTCCTTCAATGTGCTCAGCAAAATGCCATTGCGGGCAGTCTTCACGTATCGTGCATGGATCTTCGCATAGCCGACAGCACTAACGGCGGAGATCAGCCAGTTAAACCATGCGTTTTCAAGTTTTTTCTGTGCTACCCGGCACGACAAGACGAAATCTTCCAGGAAAAGCATGCCTCGGCACCGCTCCAGCGAGGCGAAGCCAATGATGCCGTAATCCCCAAAGCGATCTCGACACGAAGTGGACACACAGACTGTCTCAGCGGCCACCAGAAGCTGCTCGAATTCAACGCGCGTGTAGCGATGAGTAGAAAGATTGAGTTGATTGGAGCGATGAAGTAGTTCCAGACAGCGTTCCACATGCTCGCGCTCCGTAGGAGCGAAGACTGTCGCTTCCATTTCGCAGGCTTTCAGGAAGGCTTCGTAATTATTGCTATAGTGGAGCGCCTGCTGTTTTCGCTCGAACTCCGCCACGTAGGATAAGCGCCGTTGCCGACTCTCCTGGGTCGCTGGAACCTCGAATTCAGGTTTTTCGAGTAATGCCGGCACATCTTCGTCAGAGTACGTTCGTATTTCGGGCAACTGGCTGCTGACCTCCCCCCTTTCAAACGGAGAATCGTCCACGAACGCACAAGCATCGACTCCGATATTCAACGCGCTCACAATCTGCCGTATGTTCGCGCTCTTTGGCTCCCAATTGATTGCCGGATACAGAAACAGATATGCGATGCCCAGGCGCTGCAATACACTCCATGCGTCATCGTGGTCATTCTTGCTGGAGATGCTCTGAAGAATCCCCTTCTCGTCCAGCGCTACCATGGTTTCGAGCACCGCCGGGCGAAGTGAGACCTGGCTCGGATCCTGCTCTCCCAAAACGCCGTCCCAGATCGTCTTGTCCAGATCCCAGATCACGCATTTGATTTTGTTTGGTTTCCCAGCCGTCCGCGCCCGTGGCTCTGTGAGTGCAGTTGCAGAATGTGGGCGACTCGTTTCCGCATACCGCACGAAGTCGAGCCAGGTGAACACTACGTGGGCTTCGACATCATGATCCGGATACACTCGCACCACTCCGAACGACCCATACAGATCGACGTTCATTGAGGCAAAAGGAATCCGCTGCACGGTCCTGGTCCGGCCAGGCCTGACAAAAATGGACGTGCGAAACTTCAGTACGCCCTGCCAACATTCCACCACCAACCGAACAGGATGAGACTCGAGGTTCCAGACTTCGATGACGAACTCGTCGAACTCTTCCCTCCGATTTTGAGTCATCTTACGCAGAAGACTTTCCCGGAGAACCGCGTACGCACCATTGACTCGGTAGTTGGGACTCACCCGGCGAAGCGTGGAGGAAGCGGAGCTGACCGCTACCAAGAAATAGCGATCGATTCGGTCCAACAATCGAACTTGCCACGGCTTCACCGCGCCGAATCCAAATGTCGACTCGAGCTTGCCCCACCGTCGGAATTGAACCTCAGCCCCAAATGGAAAAAGTCCGCGATACCGCGGATTCGGAGAAATACCATTCTTGAAACGCGCGCATTTGCGATCGCGCCTTCCCACGTAAAGAGGACAGACTTTATAGCAATCTGGCACCACGCACTCGGTACAGTGCTCATTCCAGTGGAGAAGATATACGGAATCGATGGCAGCAAGCGCTAATTCGGACACACATGGCGGCTCGGCACTCCTGATGGATTGTGGGCCGTCAGCCCAGTCTGTCTGCCACATTCCCTGATCCCTTTACAAAGCCTTGTAGCTCACAAGCGCAGCCTGATATGAAAGCTTCTTGGTCCAATCACTCGTCAGCAGACCCGCCTCTTCGCTCGAAGGTTCCGAGCCAGGGTGAGTCATGAGTTCGATCAGCGTCTCCCGCGGAGGCGAGGCAGCACAAACGCTGACAAAAACTTCCAGCTCCGTGAATATTCGCGTAGTCTTGAATCCGATGCGCCTTAAGGCCTGATTATAGAGCCACTTCTTTGAAAGCAGGACCTTGCTCGCAGGCGCCGCGGGGCCGTACATGTTCCGGCTGATTCTCGCCTTGTTGATCTTGTAGCGGCGACGTAGGGCAGCCAGAACCGGAAGCATCTGCGGAATAGTGTGAACATGGTGGTGAGCGTCCAAGTGGCTCGGCTGCACGCCGAGCTGAATCAGATTCTCAATCTGCGCGCACCATTCCCTGTAAATAGCCCTGAGCATGGGCACGCCGATTCTGACCTCCCGGATGGCATTCCCGTTAAAACACTTGTGCTCATTGAGAATCCTGGAGAGAGCAGTGTGACTCTCTGCGCATAGAGGCTGGAACTCGGTAAGATTCAGGTGCACCCCAAACGAGCAGTTGGGGAACCGGTGCAGCATTCGCGCGGCAGGAATTACCGCTGGCCCGTTCGACAGCATGGTCGCCGACGTAATGACGCCGTTTTCCATCCCACGAAAAATCGCCTCATTCACCTCCGCACTCATGCCAAGGTCATCGGCGTTAACAATGATCTGAATAAGCATTTTGGATCAACCCGGTATGGGTGAGGCTCAGCCCCTTTTGATCTTCAATCCCGCCTAATTACTTTTCGATTCGCGGCCAACTCTGGCAGCCCCGCTGTTAGGCCTCGGGGAAGTATAGCAAGCCTCCAGAGACCAACGTTTCGAGGCAATGAGGCTCTCGATTACTGCGAGGCATGCTCAAGACATGCCAGGAATGGTGGCTCACTGCCTGCGACCTTTCGGCCGCAAAGAGGTGCGCAAATAGTATGATCTGTTCTTCCGATCCCTTGTTCCGCCAAACTTAACTATGACTCTTTTTGACGGCCGCGTGCTCCCCCGTTGGATGCGCCACATCGTAAAGCAAGTCGCTGGTGCTCCCGGCTTTGCGCAGCACTCTGAGCTACTGGCTCGGTTTCATTGGCAGGCTCGGCTTGGTGAGACCAGGCGGGAGTTTCGGGATGCACCTGTGTTCCCTTCCCGCGAAGACCTCTATTTTCATGTCAATCAGGTATTTTTCAACGGTGGACAAGTTGCCATGGATTTCCTGGAATTCGGAGTTTTCCAAGGTGCGAGCCTCAAAACCTGGACCACCCTTAATCACAACCCGGAAACACGGTATTGGGGATTCGACAGCTTCGAGGGTCTACCAGAAGACTGGCACGCCGGGAAGGAGAAAGGCACATTCAGCACCTTCGGTAAGGCACCCTCTATCGACGACTCGCGGGTGCAGTTGGTCGTGGGCTGGTTTCAAGACACGCTGCCGTCGTTTCTGGCGTCTTACAAACCACTAAACCGGCTCGTGGTCCACAACGACAGCGATCTCTACTCGTCCACGCTCTATTGTCTGACAAGCATGAATTCCGTTCTGCGTTCCGGAACCATCGTGATCTTCGACGACTTCTACGACTCCCTGCATCAATACCGCGCGCTCACGGATTATTGCTCGGCCTACCTGCGGAGCTTTAAGGTAATTGGTATGACGAGGCACATCGGGCAGGCAGCGGTTGAGATGAATTGAGAAATTAGAACTTCTGCTCTGTCTTCCGTCCTTCAGATCATGCGATCGCTTGGCGGTAGATGTTCGCCAGGCGCCGTGCCTGATCCGACAGGGTCAATCCGTTCAGGATCGTCGCGCGTGCAGCTATTCCCATGCGCGATGAAACATCGGCAGACTGGAACAACGTGGAGAGCCCCTGAAGAAGTTCTTCGAGCCCATCCACAGGGATGAGCCAGCCATTCTTACGATGCTCAATCACTTCATCAATTCCCTGCCCGCGACAGCCGATCACCGGCTTGCCGCAGGACATGGCTTCCAAGTACACGCAGCCCAGCCCTTCGTTGCGGCTGGGCAATGCGAATACGGAGCAGCGCCGCATGGCCTCTGCTACTTCCGACCGGCTCTGCCGGCCAACAAACTGAACTTGCTGCCCAATGCCCAATTGGCGCACCAGCAATTCAAACTCGGCGCGATCCGCCCCTTCTCCAATGATGCGGCACCGAAGTTTGGGAAAAGGAGATCTGAGATTTCCAATAGCCCTCAAAACCAGTTCGTGGCCTTTGCTGCGCACTAAGCTGCCGACAATCAGAATTTCTGGATCGCGCTGTCTCACTTCAACAGGATTTGGCGAAAAAAGATTCGGATTTACGCCGTTGTATACGACAGCGCTGCAGGTTTCCTCCGCCGTTCCAGCTCTCAAAATCTGCTGCACCTTGCCGCTGATGCATATTACGGTCCGCGCCGCGCGGTAGACGTCCACCGATGCCTCCCGCCGCCAAGTCGCTGGGATTCCGGCAAAAAAGCACGTGTTGAACACATCCAACCCGTGGACTGTGACGACGAATGGAATACTTAGACTCCTGGAAAGTAACGCAGCCGCGTGGCCGCAAGGCAGGGCCGCATGAGCGTGGATCACATCTATCGGCTTCACCGAGTGTAGCTTCCGGATTCGTCGTAGAAGACGCGCGTAGAGCAGCTTCCCCGCAGTTGAGAGCCCAAGATTTCCGGGAACTTGCGGATACCGCAACCACTCGGCTGCAGCCGATGGGTCCGGTTGTTTTCGAGCATGGTAAATCGGGGATACTGCAATCACGCTGGAATCGACACCGAACTGTTTAAGCTGCTCGATCGGTTCCGCAACGAAGCACCCGTTCACTTCATTTTGGTCCGAAGGGAAAAATGGGGTGAGCGTCAAAACGTGCAGCGTTGAACCCACAACCGCGACTCTGGACATCAGTTTCGCTCACTCTCAGGCCACACTAGTCCCTGCGCCAGAACAATCAGGCGTTCAACATGCTCGCTCCAGCTGAAGTCGCGGGCACGCCGCAGGCCATTGCGCGACAGTTTTTCCGCCAGCTCCGGCGAGTCGTGAATTTGCATTACCCGTTCCGCGAGCACATCGGGAGAATAACGGGGGAAATAAATTCCCGCATCCCCACAGATCTCGCGATGCACCGGCAAATTCGACGCCACCACCGGCAAGCCGCTCGACATCGACTCGATCAGTGGATGAGCAAAGGATTCGGCATAAGCCGGGGTCACGTAAATGTGGCAGGCTCGATAGAGGTGATGCAGCGAGTAATAGGGAATCGTTCCGAGCTCGACGATTTCCTGGCTTTGCCGAAGATCGTTTGCCATCGACGCCGCAGACTCGGCTCGGTATGTCCCCGGATTCTCGCCCGAGTCTAATCGGCAGGTAAGAAAGAGTTTTACCTGCTTGCCCTTCAGACGACTGCTCAAGATGGGTATTGCCCGGAATAATGTTTCAAAATTCCGGTAATAATTGTAGTGGCTTACAAAAAGCAGGCGAAGAGCATCTTTGCTTTGCTCAAGCTGGTCTTTTGCTGCCGATGGTAAGGGTGCTGTATCGCTCGTAAAAGTATCCGGGTCAAATCCGTGAGGCACCGAAAGTACCTTCCTGCCACTCCATTCGCTAAGTTCCCGGGCAAACGCTTCACTCGGAGCGACGGTAATGTCGGCGAGGCTTATGGATCGCCGTGCCAACCAGCCCTTGACCAAAGTGTCCACCCATATCGCGTAATCTCCGCGAGCGCGAACATCGCGCAGGAAGTCGCTGGAAGTGTAGAGCGAGTTACGAGACAGCAGTATCTGCGGGATGGGAGAATTCCAGAGTGCAAAGTTGCCCGCGGAGATTAACACCTGCGCACCGCTGCACCGTACCAGTTTCGGCAGCGTCGTCTGCTCGCGAATAAAACGTCGAGGCGCGTCATAAGACGCCACGTCCTCGACAAAGGAAATGTTCGGCAACTGCCCCAACTCGCGGCGAAGCGCAGGATTCAGTAGCACCGTGGTCTCCGCATCCACTCTCCGCGAGAGATGTGGAATCACATTGCGCAGGTAGGTAAGGCCTCCACCTGCACTCGCGGCCAGGCCATTCATAAACAACTTGATCATCGGTTGGGCACGACCGCTCCAAAAGCGGTTGGCGACGGCCGCGAAGTTCTGGACGCAACGGCGGCTACCGGGACTACACCAGCGTCAGGGACAAAATCGAAGAGCAGAAATGCAAGAACCCAAAAATACACGCAAAGATAAGAACCCACGGCAAAAAGCCAATCTTCGAAGTTGGCGTGGATCAGACCCGCCAACACCACCATGGCTAGCGGAATCGAATAATGGCGTGGGTCGGCGGTTCGCCTCATCCACGCGCAGACTCTCCATACGTTCGCCACCGTCACCACCAGGAGCACAGCGAAGGGCAAACCACCCAACAGACCCACCCACTGTACGATGGTCATGTAGCTACTGCCGTGCTCACCAACCGTCTCGGCGCTTGAAGCAAACCTTCCGAGTTGCAATCCCGGATCCTCGCCCGTCGGACTCGTGCCATATCCCGTTCCGAACAGCGGATGCTCTTTGATCGAGGCGATCGACTTTTCCCAAGGTTTCTTCCGCGAAGCCATCATTCCCGCTTCCTTGTTCCCCTTGTAGAGCATCGCATCTTTCAGGTCCACCAGCGACTTATTCAAGGCTCCCGGAGCTAACATCCCACCGACCGCAACCAGGAGCAGAATCAGCGCCGCTACCTTCACCATTAATCTGTACTGGTGCAGACACAAACAGAAAACAAGGGTGACGAGCACCATCGCAACCATAGCCGCGCGTGCCATGCTGAAACGAACAAGGTACGCGCACAGAACCAGGGCAACCAGCCGGCGGAACTTCACCGCGGGTCCTTCAGTATTGAGCCATCCCCACAACAGGACGGGAAACGTTGCCACGCTCATCACCAGACCCAGGGAGTTGGGATTACCCCAAATACTTTCACCGAGACCGAAATAACAGATCGCCGTAATATAGACGGCGATCTCACAACCCCAGACCAGTCCACGAAAAAAACGGTCCTCCCGGCCGAGGGCAGCCAGGCGAGCACCCGAAGCACAATATGTAAAAAGAAGGAACAGGCTCAAAGCTTTTAGGGCTGCCATCTGCATGTACGAAGAAACGGTAGCGGAAACAAATGCGGTGCAGATGCAAAAGAAAGCAATCAGGTGTAATGCCCCGAAAGGCCGGCGGGGATTCTTCGTCCAGATAATATAGCCAACGGCTGCACCCGCAGCCAGTACAACCCAGCGTCCCATTGTGCCGGCGCTTTGCAGGGGGACATTCACGCCCGCCCAAACAAATGTCACGATCATCAGAACAAGAAAACGCTCGTCATATTTCCACAGGCCGGCGATGATTACTTCCAACAGCAAAATCCCGCCCAGGAACGAGATCTCGCCGAAGTATTGCAAATGGGAATAGACAAAATACAGTGCGAGAATCGAGCCCAGCCCAATGCCTGCCCAGTGCAGCGGTTTCATTGAATGCATGCAGCCCTCGTTCCGGCGGAGATCGCAGCCGCGGCCAACCCATCGGCGCATGCCTCCGGTGAGTAGTCGCGAATCCGTTCCAAGCTGCACGCGCTCATTTGTTGCCTGAGGTCAGGTTGCCTGAGCACAGAATCCATCGCCGCGCTGAGTTTTTCCGAATCCCGTGGAGGCACGACATAACCATTCCATCCATCTTCCACCAGGTCGCCCGAACATCCCGCGACACTGCTCACGATAATCGGAAGCCCACACGCCATCGCTTCGTTCACCACCAAACCCCATGTGTCGCTGTGTGTCGGTAGAACCAACGCTTCCGCGAGCGCATAGAGGCCAGCCAGTTCTTCCCGTTGCGCGAATCCAGGAAAGCAAACTGTCCCCGGGCTGATCCGTTTCGCCCGCTGCATCAGTTCCTCTCTCGAGACGCCATCGCCTGCAAACACCAAACCCACCTCGGATCGCACTTCGCTGTCTAGTTTGGCATAAGCTTCGAGCAGATCAAAAACACCTTTTTCCGGCACCAACCTTCCCGCCAACAAAAGGAACCGTCGCGGGAGCCCGAACTTCTCTCGAAATGCAACCGGCTTGCTCTTCACGGCCTCTGCCCGCGTCGCAAAGAAAGCGCTATCGACTGCGTTGGGAGCGTTAACAATGCTCTCGGCCGCAGCTCCCAGCAAACGCAGATACTCGAAGGCGGCCTTGCCCGGCACCACAAACCCATCGCAGCGCTTCATGAACCGTGCCTTCAAGAATTCTACAGCCTTGCGCTGGCCGCGCAGGTCTCGGGCGTTGCTCTCCGACCATAGAACGAACCGGACCCTCTGGCGGCGTGCCCACATTTGAGCGCTCCAGTAGGCAGCGTAATTGTATCCGCCGCAAACGATCGCATCTGGGGCAAACTCCTTCAAAGACGCCGCAAGCCTGGTGTTCAACAGAAAGTGCAAACCACCGACTCGAATTCGCCAGGAGGGCAGCACTTCGTACGAGAAACGAATTTCATCTTTATACACGCGCCATTGCCTGAGGATCGGGTCCGTTTCGGAAAGAAAGATTACCTTCAGATCAATTCCCTCATGCTTCGCCAACGCGTTGAACACCGGGATGCGATACGGAGAGATGATCTCGGTCAAGATCGCGATCCGGCGTTTCATGCAAGCCACTCGCGCGAAGATCTGAATGTGAATGAACGCCGCGGTTGCTCCATGCAGTTCTTTAGACTCGCTTCCCCCGAGGCGGTTGGCAAAAGCTGACAACGAACGGCAACATGCATGTCAGGAATCGTTGGACTTCCATTCTAGCCCAGGATCTCACACCGAAGATCGCGCAACCGAGCCCGCAGTACCATCACGGCATCTCGGCCAGCGACCGTTCGCTTCATGTGTTCGCGGGCGGCTTGCAACAGTCGTTTTCGGGCTTCGAGTGCAGGCCCGGCGACGCCGGGATGCATCTCTGCCGGGTCCGCTTCCAAGTCGTACACCTCCTCGGTCGCTCCCGGCTCGATCCGCATGACCAACTTGAAGCGGGCATCGCGAACCGCGAGAAGCCTCGGTACATTCCGGTCTTCAGCCCGGAAAGGATTCCTACAATCGTAGCCGCACTCGATGATCGCGGGGCCAATCGCAGGGCTTAGCGCAGAGACGTCCGCGGGATCGTCCCACACCTTCCCTCGCTGCAGGTTTGTCCACAGACTCCGCCCCTGGAAAGCAGACGGAGCCCGCACACCGACGATGTCGAGCAGAGTGGGGGCCAGGTGCAGATGGCTCATCGGAGAAGGCGGAACTTTCACCCCCGTGCCTTCGGAGCAGGGAACCCGTATCAGGAGCGGCACACGAACGATTTCCTCAGTCAGGCGAACCGGCGCGTGGTAGCGCCCGCCGTGGTCAAGAAATTCCTCACCGTGATCCGCGGTGAAAGCAACCACACAATCGTCCCACAGGTGCGCGTGCCTGAGACTCTGTACCATCCGGGCTATCTGGCGGTCCACCGACCGGATGCCGGCGTCGTACAACTCGATAACCTCATCCCGCTTTCCTCGAAAGCCGGAAGGCGTCAGGTCCCAACGCTTCCAGTATTCATTCAGATAGCGGGCGCGGCCAGGCTCAATGTCTCTTCCCGTCAACTCGCGAAACGCCTCCTTCGGCGGATAGTACGGCGAATGCGGATCCATAAGATGAAGCCAAAGAAAAAATGGACGCTCCCCGACCGATGCCAACCACGACTGTGCCTCGTCCACCAGAATGTCAGCGGCGGGAAATCTTCTCAGAGCATCGACACTGTGAACCGGCGGTGCAATCTTCATGCAGTACTGAAAGTAGAGCTCGTTGTAGAGCCGGCTGAGTCCAACCCCTCCTGCAACACGTTTTATCGCGTGATTCAGCTTGCCGCGCGCCGAAGGGCCGGGCGGTGTTTCCGGACTGACGGTGTTTTGGGTTGCCTGAGCATCGAAGTCCAGAAAATCGCGGAAGACATCGAATCCCTGGTCGTAACCGAAGCGCGGCGAAATGTAGGGATTGCCCGCGCAAAATGCGCCCGTGGCATATCCAGATTCACGCAACACGCTTGCCAGCGTGCTTTCGCCAGGAGCCACCCCAATCACACCGCGACCCAACGCCAAAGGCATACGCGAGGCAAGAATCGCCGGAATTGAATAATACGTAGGCGCGCCGGCAACGATCGCCTGTGGCACGACGAAAGATTCAGACGCCAGCGAATCCAGGAAAGGGGTCGTGGGACGCGCATATCCGTGCCACCCGCAGTGATCCGCCCGCAAGCAGTCCACCGTGATCAACAGCAGCGATTGCTTGCCCTGAGCGGAGTTCTGATTCACGCTACCCTTTCGCTCCCGCCCTAGCCACGCCCACCCGTACTCTCCCGTCTTCTCCGGCATAGGAGCCCTCCGTGGCCAGAGAAAACAAATCCGCGTCATGCAAATAGAGCAAGTCTGGCCACTTCTTTTCAATGGCCGTCAGGAATTCATCCATGAGTTGCAACGTCGGCGTCCGGAAGTCTTGAATCGTCGAATGAAAATTGATCGCATGAATCGAGATCACCGCGGGCACACGGGCCGCGAAACACTCCCCCACCTGCGTCACTAGCTTCTCCAAATGGCACTGCTCGACAGCCGGCTCCATTTCCACCGTGCGAAAAGTAACCAACATTCCATTTCCATCCAGATATGGATCCTTGTGCCCGCCCGGACCGTTCTGCGCGACGCGCACTCCGTTTTCAAACCAGGCCGTTCTCGAATCTGCGTTGGCGCGATAGCCGGGCGCGCAGGCGCTCAATGGCATCGCACCGAACAACTCGCGAAATATTTTCGCCGCTCGCGTGATCGTAGCCCGCTGTTCCGTTGCAGACAAGAATCGGCTCGCGGGCCGCAGCTCAGCGTCCCAATACTCATACCCGATCCAAGGCATCCGCCAGTGGATGTACGGGGTCTGCGCATGCCACAATTTCCTGACCAGTTCAGACCGCTCCCCGCCGGCCGCCAATTCTCGCGCCACCGCCCGTTCGCAAAAGTGAGTCAGCCCATGCAAAGCAGGATAGAACAAGCGCTCGCGAATGCCCTGCTGATAAGCCTCCAACAACCGCGGACGACGCCACTTCCCCGGCAAGCCTTCGGTCAGCGGCCGCAGAACAATTTGTTTCTGACCCGGGTCGAGGCAGTGCTCAAAGTCAACATTGGCCATGATGAAATTCATGACCAGCGACGGTCTGCCTCCAGTTGAGTCCCGATGTTTTCTCAGAACTTCTCCGAGCGCGTCGAGATCCTCGGCTGTTTCCAGACTGTAGAAGTCGTATGGCTTCTCACCCAGACTCAACCCGGCTGCTCGGAGCTCTTCCCATCCCTCACGGTCCCGAATTCCAGCGCGGCCCCAATCGTCGCTCTGGAATAAAACCAGCGGCCTGTCGAAGAACAAACCCCGGACTGGCGGAACATTTCGACATCGGTTCCAGATTTTTCGCGCGAGATTCATTGGGGGCGGTGGTTTAGTTTTCTTCTCAACTTGTGGATGAAGTCCAATATCGAACAAAGTCGCCGATCCAAAGGATACCGGTAGGCTGGGGTGAACTGGACCACGGTTTGGCAGAAACCTCGTTTGAACAAAGCTGGCCCCGTGTTGATGCCCGCACGATACCCTCCGAAATCATAATCAGCGCAACCGTGCTCTTTCGCCCATCGGATCGCATGCCATTGCAGCAAGTGACCGGCGCTCAAACGGTCATCCTTGGTGGTAGCGCCCAGAACATACCACGACCGCTGCGCCGCCCTGACCACCAACGTGCCGCCCAGCAACGCCGTTTCCTTGAACGCAAGCAAAAGAGCTCCTCGATCCCTCTCACTCAGGACCCGCCGCAATATGTGCGACAGATCGCCCGGCTCCAGAGCAACGAAATCCTTCTTCTTGGCCATCGCAAAATAGATACGCTGAAACTCCTGCAGATCTCTCTCGTCCTGCGCGAACCGGATCACAATCCCTTGTTGTTCGGAACGTCGGATTTCGTATCGTGTTGCTTTCCGAAAGCTGCCCAGTAATTCGTCATTCCCGGCCGCCAAATCCAAGCGTAAAGAACTCCTGTGCTCCGGAAGCAATTGCCACCCGTCGCGAGACAAGACGCTTCCAACGCTCCATCCCGGCCGATCAACCCAATCAGGGAAGATCTCGACATAGGCGAAGTCCAGTTCCTTGCTCTTTTCAAGAAGCTTGCCGAGTCCGTACAAAACCAGGTCGGCATCATCGCAGGCGGGCCCACGGTAGACCATTAGACTGCGGACCGGTCGCAGCCATTTGCCCAAGGGAAAATTCACCCCACAGAGTGCGAACCAACGCATCTCGCCTTGTTCTCGCACCATGGCACAATACGTATCTTCCCTCTCGCCACGCTCTCGTTGCCCCGCCCAATTGGGAAATTGGAACGGATGGCTGTTGCTCTGGCGGTCCAGAAACGCCTCGATCTCCCGGTGAATGGCGGGCGCTAGCTCTTGCGTCTTAAGGAATTCAAAATGCATTGGCGGAGCAAAAGCGCAGGCGATCAAGTGACAACCACAAACTTTCGGCACGCTAGATGTAGCCAAGAGCTTTCAATCTCTCTTCGATGATGCGCTGTTCCTCCTGGTCTAGAGCTACCGCATCGCGGCGGGTGACTTCCTCCAGCAAAAACACGATAAGCTTTTCCAGGCTTGGAAATTGCTTCCCATAGAGTTTTTCCGCCGCCGCGCACAGATCCTCTGGCAGACCCACTTGTCGTAACGATGCTGTCATCGGGCTCCAAGCCTCGTCATTCCGAGCATTCCCCGTACTCTGGACCCTATCGCCCCAGCCACCAAACAGTCATCCTCGTCCAAACCAGCCAGCAGTACCAATGCGACGAAGGCGAGGTAGCCCAGTAACAGGCCGACCACGATGGCAAGAACCACATGGTGGAACCAACTTGCTTCCATCCTGACCAGAGCAACGATCGCTGCGCTGCCCAACCCCGGCAAGAACAGCCGGACGTAGCTCCGATTATACGGAGTCAATCCCAGAATCGCTTTCACTTCACGCAAGTACAGAAGGTTGATCGCGGCATTGGTTGCCGCGGACACAACCATCGCTCCAATGACTCCCCAAATCGGGATGAGCGCAAGGTTGAAGATGATGTTCCCAATCACAACCTTCACCTGCACTCGAACCAGACGATTCTGGTGCCCGGACATAATGAGCAGAATGCCTGCGGAGCCTGCTGCGCAGCTGATCAATTGTCCGAAGGTTCCGATGATCAGAATCGGCCACCCGGCTCGAAACTCGCTACCAAATATCTGCATCAGTGGTGCGGCAAAGACACAAACCACAATCGCCAACGGAAGAGTGAATCCCAGAATCCACTTGGTGAGAGTCTGGTAGAGCCGCTGCAAAACTGCCATCTCGCGGCGCGCATGCAAATCCGCGATGGTGGGAGAAAAAATCTGATTCACCGATTGCAGCAGGATCGGCAGGAACGTTGTAACCGAGGCCGCTACCACATAGATTCCCACGCTCCGGGCATCGAGATAATGGCCCAGCACAATCTTGTCCAAGGAAGCAAAAGTGTATTCCAGTACCTGCACGGCAAACAGGCTGGCGGAAAAGCGAATTACTTCACGTTGCAGGGGCGGAAGTTCGCCGGCCACGGAACGGTAACCCGACGGCATGAGTTTCCATGTCGCCAGTGCCAACAAGACGACCGTGATCAGGCCGGACGCAATCTGCGCCAGCAAGTACCCGGAAAGACCCATGCCAAGCAACAGCAGGCCGACGCCGAAGAGCATGTTAAGCGGGCTGCCAATGAAGTTCGTGATGACCGTTCTGCGAGCGACGTCCTTAAAGCCTGCCAGGGACTGTCCAAAGAACAAGGTGAAGCTCCCCAGGACCATCAGTGCCGCAAAAGCCCCCATGTACTTTGACAATGCCGGCGTGTGATAGAAGCGATCCGCCACCCACCCGCGTATCCAGAGCATGACGGCAGCGACTATCAGGTTTGCGACCGCCAGAACTGCAAGGCTGCGCCACAGAAATCCCTTAAGCTCGGCATACCGCCCGGTTCCGTTGTATACCGCCACGTATCGAGCCGCAGCCTGAGGAAGGCCCAGAGCTGCAATCAATCCGAGCACGCCGCCCACCGTCATGCCGAGCGCATAGATACCCAGCGCCTCGGCTCCCAACACCCGCGCCAGGTAGATCTTGAACAGGTATCCCGCGCCCGCGGTAAACAGAGTCCCCGCAAAAAAAACCGCGGAATGCCGCGAGATGTGTCCCATCTCGCTGCGAAATTGCGCTGCCTGTGGGCTTGTGGATGCTGGCTGCGACGCCTCGACGGCTGTATTGGGGAGGTTCAAGATATGCCCGTGTTTGCTTGACGAATCGTTTCTTAGAGATTATCTCAAACCGGACGCACGGAATCTCGTGTGGTGACGGGGCTCCGCCGCCATCCTTGGCAGGGATTTCAGCGGCACATCCAGGCAGGGAAACCGCTAGTTGAGCACGGCATCCCGGCAACGACGCGAAAGCACCAGCCAGCGAAACAAGGAGTTGGTGTGATCGGAGCCCGCCAGATGCTGACGAAAAAGCTCCTTCGCCGGCGACGGTTCCAGCAAGTATCGGAGTTGTCCCAGATCACCGTCGAGACTCTTTTCCATTTCCTCTTTAAGTTCGCCGCGAAGCCACGCGCACAGCGGAGGAGTAAATCCGCGTTTCTGGCGCCAGCGAATTTCAGGGGGAACCCATGCCGGGAGCGCATCCCTGAGGATCGCCTTACCCACACCCGCTTTAAAGTGATACTCGATCGGCAAACTGGTCGCGAAATTCATAAGGTCCGGATTCAGGAAGGGCGCGCGGCATTCCAGGGAGGCGCGCATACTCGCGCGATCGACCTTGACCATTATCTGTTCCGGCAAATAGGAAGACGCCGTGGCTTCGAACACCGAGAGCGGATACGGAAGCCGCGCATATTCCAGTGCACGCACCTCGAGTTCGCGCATTCCGACCTCTGCCGCGCCACGGTAATCGGGAAGAAAATTCAAAGTGATGGCATTCCGACGCTCGGCGGTGTGCAGCAGTTCCCAATCATTCTTCGACAAAAAGCCCAGCAATCCAATACCTCTCCAGCTTGCCCTCCAGAAATGCCGGAGGCCGGTGGCTGCAGCCCTCGCCAAAGCCATCCGCCGCACGCCATGCCAGCGATAATAGCCAAACATCTCTGTATATCCGCCGAAGCACTCGTCACCTCCGTCACCAGAGAGCATGACCTTGCAGACTTGCCGCGCGGCACGACAAACCGCAAAGGTCGGGAACATCGAGTAATCACCAAACGGCTCATCGTAGTGGTCGATCAGTTGGTCGAAATTCTCCAGAAGGTCTGCTGAGGAGAAATGTACTTCGTGGTGGTCGGTTGCTAAATGTTCCGCAACCAGACGCGCATAAGGCGCTTCGTCTAACTGCTGGTCGTCAAACGATGCACAAAAAGTACTCAACCTGGTTGCTGGCTCTAACTCACGAATCGCCGCCGCAATGCAGGTCGAGTCCACGCCCCCGGAGAGAAATGCTCCGAGCGGCACGTCGCTTCTAAGTCGCAAACGAACCGACTGCAAAATGCGGGAGCGGACACTCTCCACGGCAGCTTCCCGGCTCGGAGGTTTTGCTCCATTCAGCTCGATTCTCGGCCGCCAATAACGCCAGGTTCGCAGCCCTTCCCGCGGACTCAGTGAAAGTGCCTCTCCCGCCTTGAGTTTGCGCACGCCTTGCAGATGGGTACGCGGCGCCGGCACATATCCCACGGAAAGAAACTGAGCGATGGCGGGCACATCGAGGTGATTGTCCAGACCGGGAAACGAGAATAGCGCCTTCATCTCAGAAGCGAATGCCAGCCCTCTGCCTTCATTCAAAGGCGCGTAATACAAGGGCTTCTCGCCGTATCGATCGCGGGCCAGGAATAGCTGTTCATTTTTCTGATCGACAATGGCAAAAGCAAACATGCCATCCAGATCGTCAAGCAGAGCGTGGTCCTTCTCTTCGTACAGATGCACCAGCACTTCGGTGTCGCTTTGCGTGTGAAAACGGTGTCCTTTAGCAATCAATCTTTGGCGGATCTCGATGTAGTTGTAGATCTCGCCATTCAGGATCACCCAGACGGTCTCATCTTCATTGGCAATGGGCTGATCGCCACTCTTAAGGTCGATGATCGCCAGCCGGGTGTGGCCAAGCAGACAGCGTCCGGCCATGTATGACAAACACGCGCTTCCATCGGGGCCGCGATGCTGCAAAAGCCGTGACGCTTCCTCTGACCACGACCGATATTGCGCGGCGCCCGCGCCGTCGTACACTCCGTAGATTCCGCACATTAATGTTTCTTGCGACGTTTACTGGCCGCCTCCACAAACACACTTTCCCAATCTCGCGCAATTCTGTCCCAGTCGAATTGCACGGCATGCCGAGCGGCAGCAGCCGACATCTTGAGCCGCAAGTCCTGGTCAGACAGCAGTAAATCCAGTTTCTCTGAGAGTGCTTCTTCCGATTTTACCAAGTACCCCGTTTCGCCCTGCACGACATAGTCGGGCCGGTATTTCTCCATGGCCACCGCCGGCAGTCCGCAGGATGCCGCCTGTCCAAGAACCTGCGGATGACCTTCCACCACACTAGGGAAGAGAAAGACGTCCGCGTTTCGCATTTCCTCGGCCACTCCCTGCTGCGAAAGGTGGCCGACGAAAGTCACGTTGCGACATCCCAATTCGTTCGCCAGTGACCGGCACATCTCTTCCTCTTCACCTTTTCCCACTAGCCGAAATTCAACCGAAGACCGGTTGCCCGCCTCGCGAATGACGACATTCACTCGCTTATATGCTCGGAATGAACCGGCATAAAGCACGGTGAGCTTCGCTCCAGGCCGACGAGCTTCCTTCGGTGGATAGAACAACTCCCGTGCGATTCCGCTGTGAATCGTCTCGACCTCAATTCTGAAGCGGTCTTTCACTGTCTGCGTTACAAATCGCGAGTTCCCGACAACCAGATCGGCCTCGCGAATGATTCGCGCCATCTTGGGCCGAACCTCTACATTAGCATCGAGAGACGTCACGACATAAGTTACAAGAGCAACCGGAAGCCCCAGGGAGCGCCTCAAGAAAAGGAACAACGTATCCAGCGGCCCCTCGCGCGGGAAAAAGTAGATGTCGACCTTGGAGAGCAGCAAGCGAGTGAGCAAGCGCGCAGTATTCCCATGCCGGGACCACGACCAGATTTCTGTGTTTTCGCGAGCGAGAATCCGCGGATCAGGCGCGCCGTCTGCAAGAAGTATCACCTTGAACCGATCCGGAGCAAGACGGCTTACGATCTCTTTCACGGTCAGGTTCTGTGCATTCGTGTTCGCTTCGTCGGCGAAGGATGGAGTAAATATCGTAATCATGAAGAGAGTTGAATGTTACGCTTCGCTTCCCCACTCACCGGTACTTGGCGTCGAAAAAAGGTGGGAAGTCGCCCCGCCTGCCTGTGACGATCAACTCCGAGTCGAAGTGCCCGTGCGTGTTGACTCCGAATAGCCGGTGCCGCACCCGGCTCTCCTTGAGGAAGGGCCAGCGCATGATCTTGCCGATCGCTTGTCTTAGGTTCGATTGGTGAGTCGATGCCCGATGAAAGCGAATCTCATCGAAACCGCAAATATCGAGCAACGAGCTTAGATTACCGCTGCTGAACCCGTATTCGTGCGCCAGGGTTACGTACAACGACGAATTGGCGCAAGGTCCCTCCATGTTGGGCGTGCGCAGCATCAGCACGCCGCCCGGTTTCAGCGCCCGGTACAACGCATCGACCACCCAAAACAGCGAGTACTTGGGAATATGCTCAATCACGTGAGACATGTGGATAAACTCGTATGTCTCTGGTTTGTCCGCCAGAAAGCCGCCGATATCGCTCTCGATTTCAAATAACGTGATCAAGTCGGGCGCCCACGCCTTTACATGAGCTTTGTGGGCGATGCCAAAATCGGCGCCCGAAAGATTCGTGTACCCCAGCCGCAGACAAGCCGCCAGGAACCAACCCCCGCCAAAACCAACATCAAGAATAGCGGCTTGTTTGTTACCAGGCAGAAGACCACGCAATTCATGCGCGGCCTGCAATACGCGAGCATCGTCCTTAACCGCAGGCCAGGAGGGGACACGCCGCTCGGCGCGATGCCGTAAACTCATGCGGCGATAAACTTCGGCTACAAATGCGTGGGGATCCACTCGATTCTCAATCCAGGATTTTTGATCCTACCACGCTATTCGGGGCGGGCCAAAGCATTACCGGTCCATTCGCCAATCGATCATTTCCCCGACAAGACAGACTCCAGACGTTCCGAACTGATTGCGGTCTGAAGGTGTTGGCGGGTTGCTTCGGTGATCTGACATTGCTCTATCAGCTGCGGAATCTCGCGTATTCGCTGGGGAGAATCGAGCGGATAGCCGGCACCGTACTTTGAAAACTGCTTGCCATAGTCGTACCAGGAAGCATCGAGCCAACTGCATAAAAAACAAGGCACGCCGTTGATTGTGCTCTCGACCGCCACACTGGATTCCACCGTAAGGCTGCACCACGCCCGCGCGAAAAGGTCTGGGGTCATCGATCCCTCGCGTATTTCAACCAGGCTGCGCTGCTCCGCCGACAGTACTCTGTCAACCAGCGCCTTCCTCATTCGAAGACTTTCAAAAGGATGCAGCTTGACGATCACTTTGCGATTCGTCCGCCCGGCGAGCGAGCACAACTCGGGCAGCAGTTCTGCATAGAAGATTTGGGTGCGGCCTGATGACAGCTCGTAGGCCTCGGAATAAAAAACAATCCAGTCTTTTCCCGTCCGATTTGAGGATGGTGAAGCATTGTGCTCTTCCGCAGGACCGCCGACGACGATTTTATCGGCTGACAGCCCGCACCATTCAATGCAGTAATCCCGCGCCATCTCGCCTTTCACCAGATAGGTGTCGGAAACTGAACGGCGGATTCCGAAACTCATGTTCAGCGCGCCGTGATCGCAAAACAGCGTCGGCCGTTTCCTTGATCGGGCCAAAAGTACTGGCAGTCGTGTGTAGGGATTGTTCTCGTCTGCGGAAAGCACGCCCGTAATGGGCTCCCTGGCAAGAACCTGAAGCCATGCGTCGCGGATACGCAAGCCGCTCTTGAGGAAACTGGCAAACCCGTCGAACACGTGCAATTGCTTTGCCAAGCGAAGCACACTGTTCGTCTCGAACAAATCGTTCTGCACGTTTTGCCAGCGTAACAGCAGTCGGGCGCATTCCTCGCCGGTTGCGGGCAAGGAGTGCGGAGCATACGAGGCGAGCGAGCGAAGTTCCACATTGCCCGGAAGTCTCTGGAGACGACCGTTGCGGCGCGTGACGACCAGTAGAAAACGGCGATGCGGAAGCATCCGCGCCAATGCCATCTGCGTCCGGGAAACATTGACATATGCGGACGGAAGCAAGATAACCGGTGTCGACGATCTCTTGGGCAAGCGGACGAAATGCCGGCGGAGACTGTAGTCAGTGTCCCACTTGTCGAAAGCTATTTCGGTCAGTTGCGAAGGGCGGAAGGCGAATCCGGCTTTCAAGTAGCGGCGGAACCTCGCTCGAACGCCAGGTCGGCGTTCCGACGAAAAGGTTTTGATCTCGCGGCTCCTCATCCCGCGCTTCAGCAAGAGAGACAGCGCTGGCAAGGCGAAGTGTTGGCTGGTTGCGAAAATCTCGGCGTGCTCAGGAATTTGTTCGGCCAGGGCCGACAATAGCATGAGCTGCTCGATCTGGTGCTGAGGGAAGGGAGAAAAAACGTCCCACCAATCCACCGATTCTGAATCCACCAGATGGTCGAACCCCAGGGCCAGAAGTTTGCGGATGCGGCGACGATGCTGCTCATGGTCTAGCAGATCATAAACACTGAATACTCGAAATCCGAGGCGTCGGCTTTGCTCCGAGTAAGCATGGCGGCCGGACCAGCCCAGATCAATGACCGAATCCCATCGTTGCCCGGCCCACGCTCCAACTTCAACAGAATCGTCGGGATGCACCAGCAGAATTTTCATGAATTGACGGATTTGCAGCCGCGCCCAGTCATGAAGAACCTTAGCAGTGGCAGGCTAGCATGGGAAGCACGATAAGCTATGATAAAACGATTGCGGAAAATGAAGCAGCGCTGTTTGCCGCCGGGAATCGCAGCGTGACTCGGGTCACCATCGCGCCGTCTGCCGTCACAGACGCTTTGCTTGCGATCGGCGTCGGGCCGGGTGGCGTTGTTCTGGTACATCCGGATGCGATCGTGGCGGCGCAGTTTCCCACCATGCCCGACGAACAGCGGTTGGACTGTTTGATCGAAGCCATCGATGCGGCGATTGGCGGCGACGGAACGCTGGTGATGCCGACCTTTAGCTACAGTTTCACCAAAGGGGAATCATTCGACATTCGTAACACTCCCAGCGCCGTGGGCATGGTCACCGAGAGATTCCGAACGCGGCCGGGCGTTCACCGAACTGCGGATCCAATTTTCAGCTTTGCCTGCAGAGGAGGTCGCGCACAAGAATTATGCGCGATTCCGGTCAAAGAATGCTTTGGCGCCGAGTCATTGTTTGCCGCCTTGCATCGGTGGAACGCCTGCATCGTTGACCTAGGTTGCTCGATGACCCAGGGAGGGACGTTCGTGCACTATGTTGAAACGGCCCATGGCGTGGAATATCGATATAAGAAGGTGTTTTCGGGCACGGTCATTTCGCCCGGTGGCGAGATCAGCGAACGTTCGGTTGTTTACAACGTGCGCGATCTGACGCGGAGGTCGGATGCCGACCTTCGACGCTTGCAGAAGCGGCTTGCGCACGACGGGAAGTCGCGAACTGCGGAGGTTGGGAGATCGCGAATCCTGGCGGTGACTGCGAACGATCTTTTCGAGACGGCGTGGAAAATGTTGGATGAGGATCCGGTTTCGCTCATTGCAGAAGGAGTTCATGACTGATGGTGGAGATCCCCACATGAACGAGGTCGGCGACCAGATGTATGGATGGGCTCAGGACCTGTTTCCGATTTGCCGGAGTATCACCGGCGACGGTGTCCGGCAGACGCTCGCTTATCTGCAAAAACTGCTGCCGGACCTGGACATTCGCGAAGTGCCGTCGGGCACCAAGGTGTTGGACTGGGTAGTGCCGGAGGAGTGGAACATCCGTGACGCTTTCGTTGCCAATGAATCGGGAACTCGCGTAATCGATTTCCGTCAGAACAATCTTCACGTGGTGGGCTACTCGGAGCCAGTCTCCGCGGAAATGACTCTGGAAGAATTGCAGCCGCATCTTCACTCCCTGCCCGCTATGCCCGAAGCTATCCCCTACATCACCTCCTACTACGAAAGGCGCTGGGGATTTTGTTTGAGCCAGCGCGTGCGGGACACTTTACGCCCGGGGAAATACCGCGTCGTGATCGACAGTACGCTGGGGCCGGGGTCACTGAGTTACGGCGAGATCATTCTGCCGAGTAACACTCAACGAAGCGACCAACGAAGTGAGCCACACGAGGTTCTATTGTCAACCTACGTCTGTCATCCCTCGATGGCGAACAACGAGCTGTCGGGACCGGTGGTGACGACGGCGCTGGGTCGCTGGCTGCAGTCTCTGTCCCAGAGGCGATACACCTACCGGGTCGTGTTCGTACCTGAGACCATCGGTTCGATTACCTATTTGAGCAAGCACCTGGAGGAGATGAAACGCAAGACCATCGCGGGGTATGTCGTTACCTGCGTAGGCGATGATCGCGCATATTCCTTCCTTGAATCGCGCGCGGGGAATACTCTGGCTGACTCGATCACGAAACATGTTATCAAGCATCACTACCCCACCTGCGTCACATACGATTTTCTGGAGCGTGGAAGTGATGAACGGCAGTATTGTAGTCCCGGCGTGGACCTTCCGGTCGTGTCGTTGATGCGGTCCAAGTACGGAACCTATCCGGAGTACCATACTTCTCTGGACGATCTGAGCTTGATTTCGCCCTCGGGATTGGCCGGAGGGTTCGGCGCCTTGCAGCGCTGCATTTCATTGCTGGAGGCAAACGCTATCTTTCGGACAACCTGTCTGGGCGAACCGCAACTGGGCAGGCGAGGCTTGTATCCTACACTCAGTCAGCGCGACAGCGGCATGCAGGTGCAAACCATGATGAATATTCTGGCCTACGCCGATGGACAATGTGACCTGGTTTCGCTCGCTGAACGGATTGGCGTGCCCGCCGAAACGTGCATACCAATTATTGAGAGGCTACTGCAAGAGCGGCTGCTGGAACGAATCGACTAAGAGGGAGGAGAGGGAGGAGAAGGTGTTTTACAACCTGAACCTAAAGGGAAAGATAAGCCGATCCTGAAGAAAAACCCTTACAATCTTTCAGTAATGTCTACCATTGCTTCCCTGCCTGAAGTGCGTCGGCGCAATCCTGCGCTTCGGATCTTGTACTACGGCGTTTGCGTGCTGCTGCTGGCGCTCATCGTTGGCGTCTGGTCGCTCTACTGGATTGCCCATTCTGCTCTGCCGCAGCTGGATGGCAGCGTCGCGGTGCCTGGAATCTCGTCCAAGGTGCGCGTAGTGCGCGATGAACATGGCGTGCCCACGATTGAGGCCGCTACGCTCGAAGACTTATTTTTTGCCCAGGGATACGTTACCGCGCAAGACCGGCTGTGGCAGATGGACATGATGCGACGTGCCGCTGCCGGAGAACTTTCGGAAGTGATCGGCGTAGCCACGGTGAAGATGGACCGAGAAGAGCGGACTCTGGGGCTGCGGCAGGCGGCGGAAGCGGCGGAGAAGAATGTCTCCACGCGCGACCGGGCATATTTTGAGGCTTACGCCCGGGGAGTGAATGCGTTTCTGGAATCGCATCGCAACCGGCTTTCGCTGGAATTCCGCCTGCTGAAGTACACGCCGCGACCGTGGACGGTGACCGATTCCATGCTGGTGGGGGCGCGCATGGTGCAGGATCTGAACCACTACCCCAATCCGCCAGCACTGACGCGCGAAAAGATTCTGGCGAAGCTGGGACCGGAACTGACGGCGGACCTCTACGTGAATTCTTCCTGGCGGGATCGTCCGCCGACCGATCGGCGGCGGATGGAAGATGAACCCACAACCAACAGTGGCGATGAGGATGACGATGACGACGAGGAGGTCGATCCGGAGGGGGCAAACAGCCGGATCACTTCTATGTCACCCGCCCAGCACAGCCCTCGGGGGCTGAAGCCCGCATTTTTTCGCGGCCGCAACGGCACCCTTCGGCTTCGCTCAGGGCAGGCTCTTGAAGCCGTGCCCTTCCCGTTCTTGCTCGCGCATAATTCATCGGCGCCCCGAGACGGGGCAAGCCCCGTCTCTACACGACTTTTTTCTGCAGCCTATGGAACCTTGCCCTACGCACAACCGGAAGAATCCGACTCGTTCCGACAGGGGTCGAACAACTGGGTGGTTTCCGGGCAGCATACGGTTTCGGGAAAACCGCTGCTGTCGAACGATATGCACCTCGACCACCAGATGCCGAACCTGTGGTATGAAGCGCACCTGATAACAACCACGACAGCGACGAGTTCCAGTGGTTTCGACGTTGCGGGAGTTACGCTGCCAGGCGTTCCGTTCGTGATCGTGGGCCATAACCAGCGGATCGGCTGGGGATTCACCAACGTCGGGCCGACGGTGGAAGATGATTTCATCGAGGAGTTCAATGTGCAGGGGCAGTACAAAACTCCGGCGGGATGGCGCGCTGCGGAGCATCGGAAGGAAACGATTCACGTTAAAGGCAAACCAGACGTGGTTATGGACGTGGTGACCACGCGGCATGGACCGATTATTACTGACCTGCTTCCCGGCGAGACGCGCAAGATTGCGTTGCGCTGGACTTTGCAGGACGGCGAGGGGCTGGTTTTCTTCGACGTGAACTCGGCGCAGAACTGGGAGGAATTTCGGAAGGCTTTTTCGACTTTTGGCGCTCCGGGACAAAACGTAATGTACGCCGACGTGGATGGCCACATCGGATATCAGGCTACGGGACGGGTGCCGATCCGCGCTGCGGGCGATGGCAGCCTGCCGGTGAGCGGCAGTGATGATGCGCACGAATGGAAGGGATGGATTCCTTTCGACGAGATGCCGCATGTTTATGATCCGCCGGAGGGGATTCTGGCGACTGCCAACGGGCGTATTGCTCCCGATGGCTACAAGTATTCGATCAGCACGGAATGGGAAGCACCCTGGCGAACGGATCGTATTTACCGTGTGCTGCAATCGGGGAAGAAATTTGCGCCCGCGGATATGCTGGCGCTGCAGATGGATGTGTCGTCCACTTACGACCGATTCTGCGCCGACAAGTTCGTGTATGCGGTAGATCATGCTCCGAGCGCGTCGGCCCGGGCAAAACAGGCAGCGGACATTCTGCGGGATTGGGATGGACGGATGTCGGCGGAATCGGCGGCGCCAATGATTGAAACCAAGGCGCGTCAGGAACTGGCGCGTTTGCTGCTGGAGCCGAAGCTGGGTGCGGCAGCGTCTGAGCCGAATCTTGCTGCGAAATCGGGCGAGCTGAGTTGGAAGAGCTATCGGTGGTCGATGGCGTCGGTCTGGTTGGAGAATGTGCTCACCAGGCAGCCGGCGCGCTGGTTGCCGCCGGGCTATTTGGACTATGGAAGCCTGCTGACGGCTGCGCTTGAGCAAGCAGTGCAGCAGACGGAAGTTCCCGCCGACCTTGGTCAGTGGAAGTGGGGAAAGAATTATCCGGTGGAAATCGATCATCTGGTGCTGAGCCAGCTTCCGTTGGTTGGCCGTTTCACGGGGCCGGGATTGCATCCGTTGAGCGGGAGCACGTACACGGTGAGAGCCGGGGCCCGGGGATTTGGGCCCTCCGAACGGCTGACGTGGAACTTTGCGAATTTTGACGAAAGCACGCTGAACGTGGTGACGGGGGAGAGCGGGATCTTCCTCAGTCCGTATTACATGGACCAATGGGCGGCGTGGTACGGAGGCTCGACTTTCGCGTTTCCGTTTTCGCAGGCTGCGGCCGAGCGGCATCGGGCGCATGAGACGACGCTCGTGCCGAGGTAGGCGGTGGGAGCAAATGCGTAGGTCCTTCCCCTTCGGCTCCGCTCAGGGTCAGGATGACTGCCAAAACCTGCTAACTCTAGAAATCGACGGTTTTGACGTCGATAAACTGGCCGACGAGGTTGTTGATCTGACCGGGGTTATTCGGATCGTTCGGGTTGTACTCGAAGGCATCGATGGTGGCGTCGTAGATACCAAGTGATCCGCCCTGGACCACATACACCACGTCTCGCGTGGCGATGGCCTGGATGCCGGTCACGTCTCCGTTCGCGGGAGGGATTAAGACGCCACCGGCCGGAGCGCTTCCCACCGGCGTACTCAGCGTGTTGTAGATAGAGAGGCAACCGCGGACTTCGGCCCCGGCCGGCGGCGGCACGGGCTCAACGATCTCCGTGCAGGTATGCGAGCCGATGAAGAGCTGTCCGTTGGCACCCAGCGCGATTCGGTTGTGGTATCCGTCGGTGATGATGATTGGCGCAGTGTTGACAACTGCCATGGTGGATAGGTTCACGATCGTGAGCAGCCCACAGGATTGTGACGCTGTGGTCTCCCCGGTGCAGGGCTGCTGCGGAAGTCCCCCGACATACGGCGGAGTACCCGCCACATACATGGTCGAGCCATTGACCAAGGCTACGCTGCCGGCTGCCAGGCTCGAGCACGTTGTTGGGTTTGATCCGGGAACAGGAACACAGGCTGGAACGGAAGCGACGAGAGTGTTAGTGAGCAGATTGAACTGCTGTACGCTGGCTTGGGTTCCGCCGCACTCGGCGCCGCAGCTCAGCACGTAGGCGGTGCTGTCGTCGCTGCTGAAGAAGGCAGCAACCGGACGGTCGAAGACGCCGGGACCGCCGATGGGGGTCACCGCGTTGCCAATTCCGATTTGCGAGGGCGTGATCACTGAGACGAAATCGGAGTTGTCGCTGAAACCGAGGATTCGGTCGCCACCGTTGTCGATGGAAAGATAGTGAACCGCGGGAACCTCGGCCTGTCCGGTGACCGCGCCGCTACCCAGTGCAATGACTTCCACGATACCGGGAGATTGTCCGGTCACCTGGGCGGTGGGCACGGCAACGTAGGCGGTAGAGCTATCGGGCGAGACCACGAAACTCTCGGTCAAGCCGGGCAAGGTTACGTGACCGGCGGCAGATTCGCTGGCGTTGCTGATGACCGTGAGCTGGTTGTCGGAGGCTTGCGTGCCTGTGCCGCTGAAGACCAGAGTTAGGGCATGGTTGGGTGTGACCACCATCATCCCCGGATTGTTGCCTGCGGAAATCGCGGCCGCGCCTGCGCGCGCTCGGACATCGTTTTGGGCGTCGACGATGTATACGCCTGCGGCCAAAGTGCCGGCGGAAACATTATTCGTGACGAAGGCCCGGTATTTAAGACCGCTGGTTTGCGTGCTGCCGGAGGACGTGGAATTACCGCAGCTCAGACACACCACGCTGGCGGGCAGCAGGAAAAATAAAAGAATCAGGGCTCTTTTCAAACCGGGGACTCCAACCTCATGCGGGATAATCACTTGGATGCAAGAACAAGGATTATAGCAAAGGGAGAAGTGCGGAGACCTCGTCACTTCCTGTATTCTCAAGCAGATGGCACAGAACTTCATTGAACGTCTGAAGCAATCGCCGGTGCTCTGCGATGGAGCCATGGGAACGCTTCTCTATGCCCAGGGCATCTTCATCAACCGCTGCTATGACGAACTGAACCTTTCGCAGCCGGAGCTGATTCGCGGCATCCACCATAATTATCTGCAGGCTGGCGCCGAGATCGTCGAGACCAATACTTTCGGTGCGAACAGCTTTCGCCTGGCGCGGCACAGCCTGGCGGACCGGGTGCGTGACATCAACGTGGCGGGCGCGCACGTGGCTCGCGAGGCGGCTAAGAGTTTCGACGTTTGGGTGGCGGGGTCGATTGGCCCGCTCGGCGTTCGCATTGAACCCCTGGGCAAGACTTCATTTGAAGAGGCCCGAACAGCGTTTCGCGAGCAGGTTGCAGCCCTGGTCAATGGCGGCGTCGATTTGCTGATGCTGGAAACCTTCGGCTACGTCGAGGAATTACATCAGGCGGTGCTGGCCTGCCGGGACGTGAATGCGAAGATTCCCATCGTCGCCCAGGTCACGATTGACGAAGACGGGAACTGCCTGGATGGCTCCGACCCCGAGGCCTTCGCCGCGCGGCTGACGGAATGGAACGTGGACGTGCTCGGCATCAACTGCAGCGTGGGACCGGTCGCCATGCTCGACGCCATCGAGCGCGTTCGAGCCGTGACTTCCCTGCCGCTGGCGGCGCAGCCGAACGCCGGCATGCCGCGCTCGGTCGAAGGACGGAATATCTATCTCTGTTCGCCGGAGTACATGGCGAGCTACACGCGAAAATTCGTCGCCGCCGGGGTACAGCTGATCGGCGGATGCTGCGGAACCACGCCGGATCATATCCGCGCGATGAAATCGGCTTTGCGGGTGCGCGAAGCGCGCGGCAAGACCGCGATCTCGGAGGCGATTCATTCGGGAGTAGCGCCCTCGGCCCCCGCGAGTATTCCCATGGCGAAGCGCTCCGGCCTCGGCGCCAAGCTTGCGGCCGGCGAGTTTGTGACCATGGTTGAGATCGTGCCGCCCAAGGGCATCGACATCCGCAAGGAAATCGAGGGCGCGAAGTTCGTCAAATCGGTGGGTGTGGACGCGGTAAACATCCCGGACAGCCCGCGAGCCTCGGCGCGCATGAGCAACCAGGCCCTGTCGCTGCTGATGCAGCAGGCGGTTGGCATTGAAGCCATCCTGCACTACACCTGTCGCGATAGAAACGTGCTGGGCATTCAGTCCGACTTGCTGGGGGCGGCGGCCACCGGAATCCGCAACCTGATCTGCATCACCGGAGATCCGCCGAAAATGGGGAACTATCCCGATGCCACGGCAGTGTTTGACGTGGATGCCATTGGACTGGTGAATATCGTCCACAATCTGAACCGGGGACTCGATCTGGGCGGAAACCCGATCGGCACCGGGACCAGCTTCGTGATTGGGGTAGGCGCGAATCCGGGGCTGCCGAACCTGGATGAAGAGATCAAGCGCTTTGAATACAAGGTGCAAGCGGGTGCGGAATACGTGGTGACGCAGCCGGTGTTCGACCTCAGTCTGCTGGAGAATTTTCTGAAACGGATCGAGCACTGTCGAATTCCGGTGGTGGCTGGAATCTGGCCGCTAGTTAGTGTCCGCAACGCTGAGTTCATGAAGAACGAGCTGCGGGTTTCCGTGCCTGATGAAATTCTCAACAGGATGACCAAAACCACAAGTCCGGAAGCAGCTCGCGAGGAAGGCGTGGCCATCGCTCGCGAAATGCTGGCAGCGCTCCGCGATCGTGTGCAAGGGGCGCAGATCAGCGCGCCTCAGGGGAGATACAGTTCCGCGGTGGATGTGCTGGAAGCTCTCGGGTCGAAGCGGCCGGCTTCTGTTTAGTTTTGAAATGTTCGGTTTTGAAACAACCGCTGTTTAAGAAATTCACAGGATTAAAAAATTTCACTGGACATTTTCCGTCGAAAACAGCATTACAATAGAGGGTAGGAGCAACTGGATTGGTGAAGTTTGAAGAATGCCTCGAGCGTCTCGAGAAGATAGTTCAGGAACTGGAAAAAGGGGAGGTTCCTCTGGAGAAGTCTCTGACGCTGTTTGAAGAAGGCATGCAACTTTCCGCAGCCTGCCGAAAGCAACTGGAGGAAGCGGAAGGAAAAGTAGAGATTCTGTTAAAACAGAACGGAAAGCTGCAAACTGAACCGTTCGAGCCCCCGGCCGAGAAAGCGTTGCG
>Ga0209415_10001877_pt1 | contig 39755 bp, 51 predicted proteins | sample PeaSoiSIISIP2007_FD_187696 | JGI IMG/M metagenome (GOLD analysis project Ga0209415, IMG submission 187696) | Peat soil microbial communities from Weissenstadt, Germany - SII-SIP-2007 (SPAdes) (version 2) | ecosystem: Environmental > Terrestrial > Soil > Wetlands > Peat | place: Germany...
TTCGATGGAAACGGAAAGTGCGCTCACTTCTTCTCCTCAGAGAAAGCCGCCTTGGCATCAAGGCGGACGGGTTCACGTTTGTCGGACTCGGGCACCAGGGTGTGGCCCGAGCTTTCCTTGACGGTGAAGGGCTCCAGCACCTTGGCTCGCTCGTCGTTGTTGCGCCCGGGGCAGAGCTTGAGGATGTCGCCCACCGGCAGCAGTTCCTTGGGCTTGTAGACCAGGGTCTCGTCGGTGATCTTCAGCACGCCCATGAGGCAGATGTCGATCACGTTCTGTTTCCACTTCCGGGTGGGGCGCTTCTCCACCAGCTTGTACGTGGGGGGAACCCGGCCGGCCTCGGCTTCGTTGTAGGCGAACTCGCGGACGTTCTTGATCCAGCCCTCAAGCAACGGCAGCCGGTCAAGCACATCAGCCAGTTCCTTCGGGTTGTAGGCCTGGGTGGGCCCGAAGACCTGGGACGCAAGCTGCTTGGACTCCTTCAGCAGCTTCGGGCACTTCGGCGCGGCAAGGCAGAACCGGCAGCCCTTTTCGGTAGGGTGCAGGTAAGTGTCGTGCCAGTAGCCGGTGAGGTAGCCGTAGGTCTTCATGTCCGATTCGCCGTCACGGTTGGCTTCCAGCACCTTCTTCTCGGCAGCCAGGACATCAGCGTGGAATTCGATCAGGTCGACCGCGTCATAGTCTACCGAGCGGACGCAGCCGTCTTCATGCTGGATCCGGGGCTGGATGATCGCCACGTTGATGATGTCGGCGGGGTAGCCGCAGGTCAGCAGGGCGCCCAGGCCGTAGAGCTTGAGCTGCAGGTTGCCGCGGACGCTGACGGGGATGCCAGCCCCATATTTTAAGTCGTTAATATACAGCGTTTCGCTCTTGGGCGCCCACACCGTGGCGTCCGAGGTGCCCCAGCAGTTCTCGGTGATCTTGACCTGCTGCTCAACGTGGAGGATGGCACCCGGCTGCTTCATCAGCTCGTTGATGTAGTCAGTGTAGATGCGAACGTTGGCGAGCATCTCATCGCGCTGCGCCTGGTCGAGATCGACCGCGCCCGTGAAGACGTTGGGGTTTTCGGTCAGGATGTGCTCGCCCAGGGCGTGGGCCAGCGTGCCCTCGTCGGCGTATTTGGAGGTCTTCTCGGGCATCCCCTCGGACAGGAAGCCACTGCCGAAGCAGTTCATCCAGCGCTCGGCGGCGCTGGGGGAGAGCATGCTGTGGAGGTCAGGCATTGGAGGCCAACTTCATGAACTCCAGCCGGTCGGTGATGGGCCTCGTCTCCAGCTCGCTGATGCGCTCGCAACCGAAGTCCTTGATCAGCTCGATTGCCTTGGGCATGCCGTGGACCTTGGCGTAGACCTTCAGGGCGGCGCGGAGGTCGTCACCGGTGGGCTCATGGGCAGATGCAGGCGCCGTAGCCGTAGCCGGCGGCGTAGCTACCGCAGAGGCACTTACCGGCCCCGCCTGGATAGGGTCCGCGGCCACCCCGGCCAGCTTCTCGTCAGGGTTCTTCACGGTGGCCTGGGCGGCCAGCTCATCGGCCTCCATCTGCTCCTTGGTCCGGCGCTTGCGCTTGACGGGCTGCATGGCGTCGGCCGGGACGTGGCCCTGTACGGGCTCAGGAGCCGCGGCGGGTTCGGGCTGGGCAATGACAGGCTCGGTCGCCTGCGGCGCCACTGCGGACTCAGAGCGCCCGGTCTGGGGCGTTTCCGGGCAGCCGGCAAACAGCGGGCACTCCGGCTGGACCGGACCTTCGGGCAGACTGAGGTGATGGTGATCCGGATGCACGCAGTCGTCGGCGCAGGCGCTCTTCTCCCGGGCGTTCGGAGCCATACCGGCGTTGATGTTCGACTTGAACACCGCGGAGACCCGGGCCAGATCATTGGGGAGCAGATCGCCGAGCTGCGCGTCGAGATTGAGTTCCGGCGCGCCGCCGATCACCGCGAGCATCGCGGAAAGGGCCCTGGCTTCCTTGGGGCGCACTTCGGAAAGGTCGAAAGAGATGCTGATCACTGGTGATCCTCCTTGTGGGTGTGTTGCAAGATTAGGTTCCCGTTACGGCATTCGCAACAGAAATTTTAAAATATTTTCGCCAGCTCGCGGATCTTGCGAATGAGTGCGGCGTTCACCGGCTCATCGCTGGAGTTGTGCAAGCTGAAAACCCGCACTCTGACTGGCTTTGACTGGCCGTTGCGGTGGACCCGGGCGACGGCCTGGGCGTTGTCGCTGGGCACCCAGCTGGACTCCAGCAGGCCCACCTCGCTGCAGCTGTCCTGCATGCCGTTGACGCCCACGCCGGCGGCCGTGATATTTCCGACGATGACCCGGCAAGATGGGTCCTTGCTGAACCGGTCGATGTTGGCCTGGCGCTGGGGCCCGGGCGTCTTGCCGTAGACGGAGACGGCGCCGAACTTGGCCAAAGCCTTCTGGGTTTGCTCGATCACCGCCTGGTGGATCCCGAACAGGACGATCTTGTCCAGGGCGCCCGACGCCAGCTCCTCCTTGATGATCGCCAGGATGCCTGGGAGCTTCGCCAGGCCGGTGTAGCGCCTGAGCGTGGCCATCGCCACCCCCCCGGTCTCCAGCAGCCCCAGGGTGGCGTCAGGCGCAATGGCGGCCAAGGCCTGGGACAATGTCTGCTCGCCCACGCGGATCTCGTCCGCGGCGCCCGGGCCCCAGGATGCGTCCAGCAGCACCGGGCTCGCCTCGACGGCCACCTCTTCGAAGCGGATGGGTGGCAAGTCGGCTTGGACGTCGGCCTTCATCCGGCGCAGCATAAACTGAGCCAGCAGCCCCTTCAGCTCTTCGATGTTTTTCGTGCCGACGATCTTGACGTCGAACTTGCCCTCGAAGCAGACGCAGTAGCGCGCCACGAAGTCGTAGTAGCCCATCGTGATGATGCCCGCGCTGCGCAGATGGATCCACAGCTCACTGACGTTGTTGGGCGCTGGCGTACCGGACAGGCGCCAGATGCGCTCGACGTTGCCGGCGATGCCCAGGTCATTGATGTTCCGGCCGAAGACCGCGGTGGTACGCCCGGCGCCCCTGTCCTTCAGGTATTGGGCTTCATCCAGGACAAGGACGTCCCATCGGGTGGCCTGGATCGCGTGGAGGAAGGCCTGGCGCTTCGCCTTGAGCTGGCGCGCGGCCTTGGCCTTGGCTTTTAAGGCTGGATCTTCCGGCGCCTTCTTCGCCCGCTTCTCGGCTTTGCCGGAGGTCGGCGCCACCAGCAGGTCGTAGCTGCAGATCACGACGCCGCTGGTCGGCACCTCGTCTTCCCCGGTCAGCAGCACCCGGCAGGGCCGGTCCATCGGGGAGAACTTCTGGAATTCCCGCTCCCAGTTGACCCGTACAGACCCGGGGCACAGCACCAGGATCCGGTCGAGCCCGAGGATGTCCGCGGCGACCACCGCCTGGCAGGACTTGCCCAGGCCCATGTCGTCGGCCAGGAAGGCCTGCGGATGGGCGGCCAGGTAGTCGGCGCCGGTCAGCTGGTAGGGGTAGGGAATCTCCAGGTCTAAGGACATTTCAGTTCCTCATGTGCTCAGGCAGAACCAAGCCCGGAACCCTAGGCCGGCCGGATTGCGGCGGCTGGGTGATCTTGCGGACCAGATACATCGCCAGCAGCTGGGCGTGAGTGGCCTGTTCAGGATGACCGAACGGCAGATCTTGATCGGACTTGATCTCGACCTGGCCGTCCGGCCGGTCTTCGATCGTGAAAGTGAATCTAGCCATGGTTCCTCCAGATGGACAAAAGCGGTTTAGGCGACCTTGCCCCGGTATTCATCCCAGGGGACGATCCGGTAGAGGCCCATCACGACCCACCGCTGAAACGCGGTGAGGTCTTTCCTGCTGCGGTCGAACACCATGGGATAGGGCTTCACGCCACGCTCAACCATGCGGTTGAAGCGGTGCCAGATCCGTTCCCAGGTTTCCTGGGGATCGTAGCCCACCAGCATGTAGGCCATGACGTTCTTTGGGGGGATTCCGGCGCGTTCCAGGCGATCGATTCCGGTGAAGAAAATTTCCTCATCCCGCAGGTTGTCCCAGGCGGTGTAGAGGCGGCGGCGTTGGAAGTCGGTGCTGCGGTATTGGATGGTCCCCAGGGCCTGGGCCGCTTCGTCATCGATCAGGCGCACGTTGATACCCTGGCTCAGGCAGACCTTGAACCCTCCATCCCTGATCTCCTGGAGGCGGTCCCGCCATTCAGGGTTCCCAAAGAAATCGTTGTCCAGGAGGTGGAGTTTCTTGGGGTGGCCGGGGCCGCGCCAGATTTCAGCGATGGTGGAGGCGGAACGATTGGCCCCTTCCTTCTTGGGGACCACACAGAACCCACACTTGAGGCGGCAGCCCCGCTGGGTGAACCCCATGGAGTAGTCCACGGCGGGGTAGTCGGCGTAGTCGATGCCGTCCCATTGGCCCCCGATGGTTTCTTCGACCGTGGCGGTGTTGTCGGTCCCGGTTCCCCCGACGATCGCCAGGGGCCAGTGCTGCAAGAACAGGTCGAGTTTCTTCCTGCTGAACTGGAAGATGGAGGCACCGTAAACCAGATCGAAGTCCGGCTCAAAGATGCTCCGGGTCACTTCCCTGGTCAGGCTGACTTCGTGGCCCTGGGATCGGTGCCAGGAGGCCAGCTTCATCAGCGCCAAGTTGGGGAGGGCACCGTCAATCTGGGTGAGCCGGATCTTCAATGGAGGTTCCTCAGAAGGGTCGTGCTTTTGGACAGATTTATTCGGTTTCGCAGAGTTGACGGTGCTTCGTCCATTCGACCCCGCAGGCTTGGCACACGGGTTCACCGGAAAGGGCAGCGCACTCTCGCGCTTCGGCTTTGGTAAGCCTCGGGTTCCGCCCGCATTCACGGCAGGGACGGCTCAACTGAATGCCGTGGAAACATCGGAGCTGGGGTTTGAAGTAGTGCTGGGCGGCTTCCTCGGGCGACTTTTCAAGGTCAACTTCGACGGTGAAAGCCTCAGTCATCGCCTTGGAGGCAGGCACCCCTTCTTTGCGAAGTTGGGCACGGAAACAGGCTCTCCATTCACCTGGGGTCATTCGTTCTCCGATGTGATAGCGATCCCCAGCAGGGGAACGTAGGCGCATTTCGGGTGGAGGGCGCGTTGGCGTTCGACCTGTTCGGGAGCCATGACCACGCACCCGATGGTTGCCCCGTCCTTGATGACTTCGTAGGGAATGGCTGGCGAGGGCATAGTCAAGCTCCCGGAATGGGGTGCGAACCTACTTGCGGTTGGCCCAGTAGACGGCCAGCAGCAGCGCTTCGGCCCGGCCGTCATCCTTAACGCGCTTGAACTGCTTGGCCATGGACGGGAACAGCTGGGATGCCAGCGCCCGGGCACGGGTCTTGTTCTGGGCGTAGGTCTCATCAGGGAACTTGGTCAGCCCCATCTTGGCTTTCCAAACGCTGGGGCTGACTAGCTCGAAGGGAATGCCGCGGGAAGCCAGGCAGCCGTGGATGATGCCGGTGCTGAGGCCAAAGGCGAAGGCGCCGGCCTGGCGCGGCATGGACGAGACACGCTCGACCACCGCGGTGATGCCGGGGTAGGTTAGGTGGATACGCTTTACCAGGCCGGCCAGGCCTTGGGCGTCGATGCCTGAGTCGATGGACTTGGGGATGTCGTAAATGTCGGCGCCAGAAATGGGGAAGTCATTGTACACGGCGAGTGCCCCGCCCATGCCGGGGTCAATCCCAAGGATATAGCTCATTTGGCCAACTCCGCGACGATGGCGAATGGAACCATCTCGCGCAGCTGCTGTGCCTGAGCCTTTCGGGCCGCTATTCTGGCGGCGGCGGCGGCGTAGGCGGCGTAGGTGGTGGCGTCGGCGTAGGCGGCGGCGGCGTAGGCGGCGGCGTAGGCGGCGGCGTCGGCGTAGGCGGCGGCGGCGTCGGCGGCGTAGGCGGTGGCGGCGGTGTAGGTGGTGGCGTAGGCGGTGGCGTAGGTGGTGGCGTAGGCGGCGGCGGCGGCGTAGGCGTAGGCGTCGGCGTCGGCGTCGGCGTAGGCGGCGTAGGCGTTCCGGGCTTCACGCAGCTCATCAGCCGTCGCCGCACCTACGGCGAAGCGCTCAGCTACCTCCACGGCGTTCCGACTGCGCGGATCGGTCAGCAGATCCCACACCGTCCGGCCATCAGCCAACGGGGTGTTGCGCACGCACCAGCAAGCGTAGAGCCGGTAGACCTTGGCATCGTCGTATTTCAACTTGCGCAGCAGCCAGATCATCCAGTCGGGGCGGCCGCAGGTGTTCCAGACGGTTTCCAGGTCGGGGCAGGTAAGGGCGAATGCCCGGGCTTCGTCGCAAGCGCCCAGTTTGGCAAGCAGATGGAGACGAGGTTTCATACGGGGCTCCTTATCCGGACTGTGCCGGGGGACGGGTTTATGAAAGGGCGGCGATCGGCCACATTCCAATTCCAAGCAACAACACGAGCAGCGCGAAAATGTAGTCCACGGGGCTCCACCTCGCGGTGTTGTCCCAGTGCTCCCACAGGACCGCGATGCAGAATGCGTTGAAAAACACCGTGAGTGCAACGTGTGTTAGACACATGGCTGTTTCCTTTCAGTAGGTGATGCGTTCAGGCAGCCAGTCTTCCGCGGTGAGGGTGATCCCGCAACGCTCGGCGGCTTCAAGGACACGCTCGACGCTTGGCCCCGGGATGAGTCCATCGGACCCATACGGCCGGCTGTGCGTCCAGCGGTAGACGGTGACACGGTGCGCGCCCAGGGCGGCTGCCATTTTCAAGTCACCACCAAAGCGGGCGATGATCTTGGCGGCCTGGTTGAAAGCCGGGTTTTCGCAACGTGATGCGGATTTTCGGTTGGGGTTTGGTTCGCTCATAGGCTCAAGTTACGATCTGCGCACCTGAAGGTCAAGAGATAAGATGCGTTGGGTGAAAATAATTTAAGTTTCGCTTTTATTTTTGTTGCGCAGACCGTAACGGGGTGCGATCTTTGTTGCGCCACTTGGTTGGCTGGTAAGGAGGCCGATATGAAAAAGTATAGCGCAACGGTCTCAGACAGTGGGAAGTTGAAGCTGCTGGCTGGGTTAGATTCGGAATGGTTCAAGGCGCAGATGCGGCGCAACCACCTGACCACCCGTGGACTCGGTGAGCGCGTCGGCCTGCACTATTCAGCCATCGGCCGGATGACCAATGGCCTGCAGGGCATGAAAGCGGATGATGTGGCCATGTTCGCTAAGGCGTTCGGCGTGACGGTGGAAGAGGTCATGTGCCGCGCCGGCGTGGAAGTGGCCAAGGCGCCGGGCCCAGCCCGCGTCCCGGTGGTGGGACGGATTGACGCAAATGGGCTGGGCCGTGTCGGTGAGGTGGAGGGGCCGAAGACGGTGGACGGGCCAACGGGAGGGCGTGGCGGGCTCCAGGCGCTTCGGGGCATCGGCGGGGCGAGCGATGGCTGGCTGTTCTTCTTTGACAGCGTGGCGGACGTGCCGGCGGAGGCGGTGGGGCATCTATGTGTGGTGCGTCTGCTGGGTGACGGGCAAATGGACCGGCTGCGGCTGCGCTGGGTGACCCCGGGATACGAGTCGGGCCTATGGAACCTGAGAAGGTTCGACGGCGGCGCGGTGGAGAGTGAGCGGCTGGCGTCGGCGGCGCCCATTGTCTGGATGAGGCAGTAGATGCGGAAAGAGCCCCGGGTGTGGGGCTCTTTGAACGCGTGGTGGAAAAGAAAAAGCCTTGCGATGGGTGGGGCTACTTGGTTCTCCAGCACTGGACAAGGTGGTCTTCTCCATCGTAGATGGATACTGTGGTTAGCTCGACGGCAGGGCACTTGACCATGTAGCGATGGGCCGCAGCGCGCACGGACAGGTATAGATGCCTGATGGATTGGAAATGACGAGGCTGCATTTCCAGGTAGTCGTTAACTTCTAGTGCTGCGAAGTTATATGACCGGTAGCGACGTGGAACAGGGGCATCAGCCGTGGTTCCGTGACGCAGTTCAATGTTATTGCAGTATGGCATGAATCCTCCCGTCGAACGAATCGACAAAGTTATGATATCACATGACGCAAGCGTTCGGTGTCCGTTCTGGCTTCTGCATTTTGGAATCCACCCAGAACAGGGCTAAAGTCTAGCGAGAGTAAGATGTCCCGGCTTTTGTTCTGGATTCCCGTTTTTCCCAAATCGGCGGGGGAAATTTTCAGGGGGAAACCTCCGCCAGAATCACCACCGGGCGAGACCCTTACGGAAACCGCTACTATATCTTTTTCTATTGATTCTATTTATTCTATAGAAAGATAGAAATAATAGAATAGTGTATATACTGTATGGGAATTTTTGTTCCGGCTTTTGTTCTGGCTTCTGGCTTCTGACCGGAATTCAGGCGTGAAATCGTGAAGCGGTAATGTGAGGGTGTCCCAGCCGGTGGTCGAGTAGCCTAAAAAGCCTAGCGATGGTCGGGCTAAAATTAGGTGCTGAAATCGTAAAGCGGTAATGTGATGGGGCAGGATTTAGGGCTGAGGGCTGAGGGCTGAGGGCTGAGGGCTGAGGGCTGAGGGCTGAGGGCTGAGGGCTGAGGGCTGAGGGCTCCGCACAGCTTGAGGGCCCCGATAAAATCCGGGGCCCCGCAGCTGGCCAGAATGGCCCTAGCGAAACATGTCCAGTGTCGCGTGGATAGCGCAAGGTAGGCCTTGGATGATCCCGTAGGCGATAGCGGCGAAGACTGCGCAGAGGATGAGACGATGTCTCATTTGATCCCGCCTCGGATTTTAAGCCTAGTCCATTCCCTTCCATTGAAGACCGCGAAGACTTGGCCAAAGGCGCCGATGAACGCGCGCTCAGTTTTGTCGGTAAGGATCCCATCGGCCCAACGAATTGCGCCGACCAGTGAGCGCGCCTTGGACTCTGCCAAGATAACGCCATGCTCGAATAGGCATACCTTGAACATGGTTGTCCCCCTAACCGTGGATGTAAAAACGTGAACGGGAATTGTTGACCAATTCGCTAATGTAGTGGTCGACCTGTTCGGCTTCCTGTTTTGCATATTCAATGGTCTGGATGTCGAAGGACTCCCCAGCCGTGAAGGTATGGGACGGATCAACGGCGCCGACCTGAACTGCTTTACGCCACGCAGCGTCAAATAGAAGCTTGCGCGTCCCGCTCTGGAGCATGGCGGCTGCTAGTTGCTTGGTAGTGGACACGTCCCGTGTGCGATATGGGCTGAGGTTATCGGGCATGAGGTCCATACGATGGCTGGCATGGACGACGTTGCCGTACGTGTCGCGCTGCAGGTAGATTCGAATTTTCATGGTGTGGTCTCCTGTCTGGTCAAGCGTTAGCGCTTGTGCGGCACGTCATGAGAGACGTGCCAGGCCTGCGCTAAAGCCAACGGTGATTCAGCGCGTATCCACCCGAGTGGCTGGTATTGTTTTCGTCCCGAGCGAACAAGGCGGACGACAGCTCATAGACCAGAGCGAAGCCCATGTCCATGCCGCAGCCAGTGATCCTGATGGCGTGGGACCCCGCATCGACTTTGTAACCCAGGATCCGGCCGGCATGGTAGGACAGATGGCGCGGGCTGTCGCCATCCAGCACCACAAGGCGGATGTGGCGACACATACCAGACCGGCTGCAGCTGTCCAAGATGGTGTAGACGGTCATGCCAGGCTTGAGCCATTCCAGGAGAATGGCTTTGGATTCGGCAATTTCTGCCTTGCTGTATTTCATGGTTGGACTCCTTTAGAAGAAAAAGTGAATGGTGAGGGCTGCGACAGTGAGGAGAGAGAGAAGGAAGCGGCCGAAATGGTTCATTTGGCGTCATCCTCTGCATAGGCGGACTCAATGCGGCGGCCGCAGTGTGCACAGTAGAGTTCGGGGTCTTCCCAGTTGGCGTCATGGCCCACGATCTGCCAGCCGTCGCGGGCCTGAGTCTCTGTGGACTCAGTGATCTGCTCCAGGTTGGAAGAGACACACGCTGGGCAAATGCAGCCGCCATCATCGGCCAAGTAGTAGATAGGATATCCGCCAGGCCAAGCGTAGGATTCGATGGACTCAGGAAGATGGTAGCGATTGGTCATGTTGTAGCCTCCATACCTCAAGGGTGGGTCACGTTACGAAAAGCGCAACAATTATTTTGAACTATTTTTGGGGTGCGACGAATCCGTGAGTCCGCGCCTGGCATCCCACGTTCCAAATAAGTGACGCAGCGCGTCACATGACGCAGCGCGTCACATGACGCAGCGCGTCACAATCCGCCCAAGTATCGCTGGTCGCCTGATTTCTTGGCTTGCGCCCGGATGTTGGCGAGTCGTCCTTTGCTCACGCCCCAACGGATTGATAGGAAGTGTAGGCCGCGCCACCCATCGGGCAAAGCTAGTAGTAACACCATTTGCCCATCCGTCAGCTTGGACAGCTTCCTTGACCAGTTCCCCAGCTGGCGCCTGGCGTTGATCAGGTTCTGCCGATGGGTCACTATCCGCAGGTTGGACAGCTGGTTGTTCCCTTTGTCCATATCTATGTGGTCTATCTCCTGGCCAGCTGGGATTGGGCCATTGTAGGTAACCCACACAACGAGGTGGAGGCGTTTGTAGTGCTTCACACCATCGGTCGTAGTCCAGCTGCACATCCGGTATCCGTCGGCGCCTAGCGATCCCTTGCACGGCGTCCACCATTGGTCTGAGCGCTTGTATTGCATCACGCTCTGCCCATCTTCGGACGGGATGAACGGCCAAGGTCCGGGGTCTTTGCACTCTGAGCGGTAACTCATGCTGCCTCCATACCCATTAGTATAGGGCTAACGTTTCATGCCGTCAACTTGCGATACCGTATATTTGGTCTCCTTCATTCATACGCGCACATCCCTTACATATCAACGCTATCTCTGGATTGCTCATGATTATGATAAGTGTAGGGTATGAAGAAACACGTATGAATGAGTAGCAGATTACAAGGTCTGGCGCGTCTGGATGTGGGCGAACGCTCAGGCCTGGTCGAGGGGTCCCACTGCACTTTCTTGGAATCGACCCCCGGGGGGCCGGATTCTCGCGCGCGCAGTAACTCCCGGGGCCAAGTCCCCACGCGATAGGGCCTTTCCATAAAAAATTTTTTGTCACCCCTTGCGCAACGGGTTACAATGGGAACAACAAGGAGGCACCGTGGACCGCGTCGAAGTGGCACTCGAACTCTGGAAGCGCAGTGGAGAGTCAAAGCCCTCGGTTTCCGCCCTGGCCGATCAGTTCCTGACGAAACCCCCCAAGGAGTGCGTGGACGGGCACTTCAATTTCGCCTTCTTCTTGAACGGCGAACGTCACATCGTCTACGGCGCGGAGTCCGAGATCGATGCGCTGGTGCAGTTCACCAAGCCGCTCATGCCGAGGGCTCCTGTGTGCTACCACAATTGGAAGGGCTGACCCATGCCCCGCTTCCTGACCATCACGCTCCCGAAGGGCTACCTCGTCATCTGGGAGACCAAATGAATCGGGCCAGGAAGCGCAGGCAGAAGCGCCATGACATCGGCCCTTGGGAGCGGGAGGTCCGGACGATGCTGTTCGCCATGATCTTCGAGATGCATGGGCCGTTCGTTTTCCCCTACTTCGGAGCCTGAACCGTGAAAAAGGAGTACCGCACCCGTACCAAGCCCCTCACCTCTCAGCAGGTGAAGTTCGTGGAACTCTACTGCAATGGGGCCAACGCGACCCAGGCTGCCATCGGCGCCGGCTTCGCGCCCCAGGCGGCGCACACCCGCGGCTGGAAGCTCCTGGAGATGGACCAGATCAAGGAAGCGGTGGACGAGTATCGCAAGAAGGTGGCTCGCGCCCTGGACGACAGTGCGACCTACACCGTGAAGGAAGCGGTGGAGGAGATCGAGCAGCTGATCAAGTTTGCTCGCCAAACCGGAAATGCCAACGCCTACAGCCAGGCGCTGAAGCAGAAGCAGGCGCTGTACGGGCTGGGGGAGAAGGACAAGGAAGTGGCGTCCGGCTTCGTGCTGCACATCAACGGCCTGGCCACGCCCAACGCGCCGAAGGTGGTGGAGACCACAGCAGGGAGCATCTTTGACTGAGCTGACTTTCGAGCCCAGCGGCCGGGTCATCCGCGAGTGGATGGAAGACGAGACCAGCTTCGTCCGCGGCATCGTCGGCCCCTTCGGCAGCGGCAAGACTGCCGGGGCAGTGGTGGAGATTCTGCGCCGCAGCATGGCGCAGGAGCCCGGGCCTGACGGCATCCGGCGTACCCGCTGGGCCATAATACGTAACACTTTCGCTGAGCTGAAGTCCACTACTCTCAAGAGTTGGGAGCAATGGTGTCCTCGGAACTTCGGCAAGCTGACCATCGGAGGTTCACCTATCACCCACCGGATCCAGGCGCCCGGGCTGGACATTGAGGTCATGTTCGTGCCGCTGGACAGCGATGACGACGTGAAGAAGCTCCTGTCCATGGAGCTGACCGGCGCCCTGGTGGACGAGGCCCGGGAAGTGCCCAAGTCGGTGGTGGACGCCCTGACCGGCCGCGTCGGGCGCTACCCCAGCAGGCTCCAGGGCGGCTGCACCTGGTCAGGCCTGCTGCTGGTGTCGAACCCTGGGGACACGGAGAACTGGATCTACAAGACCTTCTATGGGCCAGAGGGCGCCCCGGGGGGATGGAAGCTCTACCGGCAGCCCAGTGGCCGCAGCCCCGATGCCGAGAACACCGAGAACTTGCCCCCGCACTACTACGACCGCATGATGGCCGGCAAGGATGCCGAGTGGGTGAAGGTCTACATCGATGGGGAGTTCGGCTTCACCGTGGAAGGCCAGGTGGTCTACCCCAGCTTCCGGGACAGCGCCCACGTGGCGCCAGGCCCCCTCACTCCAGTCCCGGGCCTGCCCCTGGCCATCGGGGTGGACTTCGGCCTGACCCCGGCCGCGGTGATCGGGCAGCAGCTGCCGGACGGCCGGATTCATGTCTTGGACGAGTTCGTCTGCGACGACAGCGGGATTGTTCGGTTCGCCACGAGCCTGACCGCGTTCATGAAGCAGCGCTACCCGGACAACCAGGTGGCCATTGCCGTGGGCGATCCTGCGGGAACCGCTCGGGGCCCCGACGAGCGGACCTGCTTCGAGATCATGAACCAGCACACTCCTTGGCGGTGGCGGCCGGCGGCGACCAACGACCCCACCCTGCGCATTGAGTCGGTCTCGGCCGCGCTGAACCGGATGGTGGATGGAAAGCCTGGGTTCCAGCTGGACCCCCGGGTGGGCGTCCTGCGCAAGGGGTTCGCTGGGGGCTACTGCTTCGCCCGGGTCCAGACCAAGGGCGATCCCACCTTCCACGAGACCCCCAAGAAGAACGCCTATAGCCACCCCCACGACGCTTTGCAGTACCTGATCGTGGCCTTGGGTGGGGCGGACCTGGTGCTGAACCGGGACAAGCGGCGCACCTCTGGCGTGAGGATGGCAGATGGGATCGACTTCCCCCTGGTGGGTGAAACAGTGCCGGAAGCCAGCGGAACCGGGGTCCGGTGGGGCAACCCACCTTACAAAATGTCAAATAAACCTAGCGGTCGGAAGGCAGTCGGAACGGATTTCGATGTATTTGCTTGACGCATTGTGATATTATTAACGCGTTTCGAAGGGATGAACGATGAGTTCCATGGTTGGCCCGTCCCATAACACGCTCCTGGGCAACATCCTGGATCCGGCCCGGCTGTTCTCTGCGGCGAACGCCCCCACGGCACCCGTCATCCCGCCTCCGGCGCCCACCGTGGACAACAGCCAGGGCGCCTTGGACGTGGCGGCCCAGCAGCAGGCCCAGGCGCTCCAGCGCGGGCGCAGCGCCACCATCCTGACTAGCGGGTCCGGCCTGCCCAACGCTGGCACCACCAGCTCCTCGCTCCTGGGCTCCTGACATGGAACCCAGCATCCACCCCGAGGCCACGAACCTCCCCGCTTCCCCCAATGCTCGGGACGAAATCGTCAGCGAGATCATGCGGGAGTTCGACTGGATGGCGGGCAACCGTGGCATCTGGGAAGTCCACTGGGAACGGACCAGCCGGGTGGTGCTGCCCTACTACAGCACCAGCTTCTACAGCCAGGGCAACGTGGTGCCAGGCCAGGAACGCAACCAGTATCAGTTCGATGTCACCGCCAACGCGGCCTTGTGGAAGTTCGCCGCGGCCCTGGAGAGTGAGATCACTCCGGCCAGCGACATCTGGCACCGGCTCCGGCCTACCGACCCCGTGCTCAAGGCGAACCGGAACGTCATGCAGTGGTTCGACCTGGTCAACGACCTGCTGTTCCACTACCGCTACAGCCCGCACAGCGGGTTCCAGGCGAACATGCACAGCGGCTACGTCAGTATCGGCGCCTTTGGCACCAGCTGCCTGTTCACCGATGCCTTTCGAGACCCGTTGAAGCCGGGCGTGAAGGGCCTGCGCTACCGGGAAGTCCATCTCGGCGAGTGCTACTTCGCGGTCAACCATCAGGGCCAGGTGGACAAGGTCTACCGGCGCTTCAAGATGAGCCTGCGGCAGATGGCGCAGCGCTGGGGTGCCAAGGCGCTGCCGGACGGCTGGGTAGAGAAGCTGGCACAGAAGCCGGAGGAGGAGTTCTTCGTCATCCACGCCGTGCGGCCGAACGGGCAATACGAACCGGGCCGGCTGGACGTGCGGGGCAAGTGCTACACCTCCCATTACATCCTGCGTGACCAGCACAGGCTCATGGAGGTGGGGGGCTACAACACGCTGCCTTACACCGTCTCGCGCTACCTGACGGCTCCTGGCGAGCTGTACGGCCGATCCCCGGCCATGAATGTGCTGCCCAGCATCAACGTGCTGAACGAGGAGAAGAAGGTCATCCTGAAGGTCGGGCACCGGGCCGCGGACCCTGTCCTGCTGGCTCATGATGACGGCATCCTGGATGGTTTCAGCATTCGGCCCGGCGCGGTGAACACGGGCGCGGTCAGCCCCGAGGGCCGGCCCCTGGTCCACACGCTGCCTACCGGAAATCTGCAGATCGGCAAGGAGCTGATGGACGACGAGCGGGCCGCCATCAACGACGCCTTCCTGGTGACGTTGTTCCAGATCCTGATCGAGACCCCGCAGATGACCGCCACCGAAGTGCTGGAGCGGGCCCGAGAGAAGGGTGCTCTGCTGAGTCCGACCATGGGCCGGCAGCAGTCCGAGAGCATTGGCCCCTTGATTGAACGGGAGTTTGACCTGCTGCATCAGCAGGGCCTGCTGCCCCCGCCCCCGCCCCTGCTGCTCCAGGCCGGTGGCCAATACAAGGTCGAATACGATGCCCCCCTCAACCGGCAGATGCGGGCGGCCCAGGCCTCCGGCATCATGCGCACCACCAGCTGGGCCGCCGAGGTCTCCAGTCAGATCCAGAGCCCCGAGCCCATGGACAACTTCAAGTGGGACGTGATCATCCCGGCCATCGCCGACATCTCCAGCGTCCCCTTCGCCTACCTCAATACCCCCGAGGAAATCGCGGCGATCCGGGCCAAGCGCGACCAGGACAAGCAGGCCGCGCAGATCACCCAGGCGCTGCCCGGCATGGCGGCCATGACCAAAGCCGTGGCGCCCGGCGGCACCATGGCGGCACCTGGCCAGCCTGGAGGCAGCCAGTGAACGCCCAGGAGAAGGCGCGTGACATCATCGCCTCCCGGCGCCAGGCCTACGTCCAGACCTTCCTGAATCCGATCGGGGAACAAGTCCTGACCGACCTGGCCATTTTCTGCCGAGCCAACGAATCTTGCTTCCACGCGGATGCCCGGGCCCATGCCGTCGCCGAAGGGCGCCGGGAGGTCTGGTTGCGCATCCAGAAGGAACTGCACCTCACCGATGACCAGCTGTGGGCTCTCCACGGCGTGGCCCCTCTCACCAGGAGTGAAAATGCCTGACAATCCTGTCGCCGATGCTGCTGCCCTCGCGCTGCTGAAGTCCGAGGGTTTCGTCGTGACCCCTCCCCCGGCGCCGCCGGCAGCCAAGGAAGCCAGCCTGTGGAAGCCCTGCCGGCAGGAGTTCAAGGAAGCCGACTTCGACGCCCTGGCCGACCAGCTCCCCGAAGCCAAGCTCATCAAATACACCCTCGCCGATCAGGTCCAGGACGGCGTCATCGGTCACGTTCTGATCGCAACCCAGGAGCGGTAAATGAATCTCAACTGGTTTTCCAAGTTCATGGCTCCTGAAGGAGCAGCGGCTGGAGCGGGAGACGCAGGGGCTGCCGCTCCAGCCGCTGGTGCAGCCGCTGGCGGCGCTGATGCGGCACTCGCCGCTGGAGCTGCTGCCGGTGTCGCCGGGTCCGCTGCGGCGCTCCTGGGCACCCCCGCTGCGGCGGCCGCCTCCACCACGCCCACCATCCCCTGGCTGCCCGGGGCCGATGAGGTCCGGCTGGGCTATGTCCAGAACAAGGGCTGGAAGGACCCCGCGGAAGCCATCGAAAGCTACGTGAACCTGGAAAAGCTCATGGGGGCGGATCGCGCCGGCAACACGGTCGTTCTGCCCAAGCCGGACGCGCCCAAGGCCGAGGTAGACGCCTTCTACAACCGCCTGGGCCGTCCGGCCGATCCTGCCGGCTACAAGATCGAGGTGCCGGCTGAGGGCGGCGACCCCGAATTTGCCAAGGCCGCGGCTGCCAAGATGCACGAGCTGGGCCTGCCCAAGTCTCAGGGCGAGGCGCTGGCCGCATGGTACAACGAGCAGGCCGGAGCTGCCCTGGGGGCGCAGAAGACGCAGACCGCGGCCCAGCGCACCGCCGATGAAGCGGCGCTGAAGCAGGAGTGGGGCCAGGCTTTCCAGCAGAACATCGCTCAGGCCGCCACCGCGCGCCGGGCCCTGGGCGTCGATGATGCCACCCTGGACAAGCTCGATTCCGCTCTGGGGCTCAAGGGCACCCTGAAGCTGTTCCAGCAGATCGGTTCGAAGTCTGGTGAGGCCGAGTTCATTCAAGGCAGTGGCCAGCCCGGGTTCAAGGGGATCCTCTCCCCTGGTCAGGCCCAGGCCAAGATCACGGAATACCGGCAGGACAAGAACTTCATCAAGCGGCTCACCGACAAGGACGCGTCCGCCACCGCCGAGTGGAAGTCCCTGCATGAGCAGGCCTACCCGGAGCCGAACTGATGGACTACCCCAAGGATGACCTCCGATATCTTCCCGAGGCTTGGGTCAGGCTCCAGTGCCTGGAGTTGGCCATGACCCAGGCCCAGCGGGAGGGCAAGCACTATGATATAAATATTGTTGTGGAAATCTCATCGCGGTTCTATAATCACATCGCCGGGGCTTCTGATCCCGTTCCAGCAGTGGAACCCGAAACGAAGACCCGGAAGCCGAAAGCGGACAAGGCACCTGGAATTTTTGAGTGACCCCGTAGGCTTCTCTGACACCAGCAGTTGGGCCCCTCCATCCGAGGACAAGCCGAGGGTAATGACCCCCTAAAGGTCAATGCTTTCAACTTTTCTCGGAGGACACCATGGGTGTTCAGATTACCACCGCATTTGTGCAGCAGTATTCGACCAACGTCGGAATGCTGCTGCAGCAGCAGGGTTCCCGGTTCCGGGCCCACGTGCGTGAGCAGGCCTGTTTCGGCCAGGCTGCCACCTACGTGGAACAGTTCGGCAAGGTGAACGGCGTCAAGAACCTCGCCCGCAACTCGGATACCCCCATCGTGGGTACCCCCCAGGATCGGCGCTGGGTCTACCCCAGCGACTACGATTGGGCGGATCTGGTGGACCAGGAAGATAAGCTCCGGTTGCTGATCGATCCGACCGCGCCGATCACCCTGGCCGGCGTCTACGCCCTGGGCCGGAACATCGACGACGAGATCATCAACGGCATCTTCGGCAACTGCTACGACGGCCAGAACGGGACCAACAACCTCGGCCATCTCTGCGCATACAACTCGGGCTCCCAGGTGGTGTCCTTGGCCACCGGGTCCACCGCGGCCACCGGCCTCAACGTCGCCAAGCTGCGCGCGGCCAAGCTGCTCCTGATGCAGTCCGAACTGGACATGGATACCGATGAGCTGTGGATCGGGATCACCGCCAAGCAGCACGACAACCTCCTGAACGAAATCCAGGTGGTCAACAAGGACTACAACGGCGAGCAGCCCGTGCTGGAAGACGGCATGGTGAAGCGCTTCATGGGCTTCAACTTCCTGCACACCGAGCGCATCCCCGGTGGCCTCTCCTACAACGGCACCTTGGTGCCCAGCACCGAAGTCGCCGGCGCGGCCTACCTGGTGCCCTGCTGGGCCAAGAGCGGCGTGGGCCTGGGCCTCTGGAACGACATCAAGGCGAGCGTGGACAAGCGGCCCGACAAGCGCAACACCTGGCAGGTCTACTGCACCGGCACCTTCGGCGCGACCCGGATTGAAGAACTCCGGACCGTCGCCATCCCCTGCGTCTGATCCATCTTCGGGGCCGCCTTCGGGTGGCCCCCTTTCCCTCCTGAAGGAGATTCCCCATGACTGTCTGGTATTCCAACGAACTGGCTGGCATCGACTCCGTTCCCGCAGTCAAGGCGAACGCTTCGGGGGCCTACAACGCCAAGGTGCTGCGCTTCCGCGCCACCGTTCCCCTGAGCGCCCAGCAGGTCGGCGACACGATCAACCTGGCCCGGTTCCCCGCCGGCGCCACCTTCATGCTCGGCATCCTGAACAGCTCAGTTTCCCTGAGCACCAGCACCATCGCCATCGGTGTGGCTGGCACGACCGGAAAGTACCTCACCGCGCAGACCTTCACCACGCCCAACGTGCCGACCCTGTTCGCCACCGATACCGAGCCGGACGAGGCCCTGGCACCCTACACCGCGGAGGAGGACGTGATCCTCACTGTGGCCGTGCTGGCGCTGCCCGCTCTCGGCCAGTTGGTGGTGGACTTCCTGGTGTCCAACGTCTGATCCCCCACATTCCCGCCCCCTGCGGGGCGGGGGTTTTTCTGAGGCATGGCCATGACCAATTACTACGTGGGTCTGCAATACAAACCCGGCATCGTGGATGTTCCGGCCTACATCGGCACGTCCAGCGATGGCGCCGCGGTGGACATCGAGCTGAACATCAACGCCAGCAACGTTCCCGATAAGGCCAGCGCTCTGCTCCTGCTGGAGAAGCTCGCGCTTGCCGTCGCCTCCGACACCTGGCCGCCCACCACGCAGGCGCTGTAATGTCTCGCGCCGACGAGCAAAACTACAACCTGGCAACCGCCTTGGCCAGCGGTACGGGCCCCGTCACCTCCATCCGTGGAGGGGACTACGCCCTCCTGGTGGATGGGACCTTGGGATCCGTCACGGGCATCGCCCTGCTCATTTCTTCGCCGGATGGCGTCATGGTTCCCGCCAGCAACCTGGTGGGCACCGTGCTGAACTTCACGACCGTCCCGAACTCAGTGCAGCCCATCCACCTCCCCCGCGGGAACGTGCAGATCTCGCTGACCGGATCCGGCGGCGCCCTCAACGCGTGGCTGGTCGGACTGGGGTGATCCATGTCGCAAAACGTCGTCGGTTGCTGCAATGACGCCCTGGCCATGGTCGGGGCGTCCTCGATCATTAGCCTGACCGACAACACCAAGTCGGCCCGGGTGTGCAGCGTATTCTACGATTGCAACCGGCGGGCGCTGCTGCGTCGGCATCGGTGGAATTTCGCCATCAAGCGGGCGCAGTTGACGCCGGACGCGACGGCACCAGCCTTCGGCAAGGCCTACCAGTTCACCTTGCCCAACGACTGCCTGAAGGTGATCCTGCCCCGGAAGGACAATCTGGACTGGGTGGTCGAGGGGCGCAAGATCCTTTCGGACTGCGATGACAACGGGACGGATGACGGCGATGGGAATTGGCTTCTGGCCGGCAATCTGGCGGCCCAGCAGTCCACCGGTGCCACCAACACCGCGCCGGTCTTGAACCTGCGCTACATCGCCGACATCGAGGACTGCACCCAGTGGGATTCGGTCTTCTACGATTTGTTGAGCGATGCCATCGCCATCGACATCTGCGAACCCTTGACCAACTCCACCAGCAAGAAGGCCTCGTTGGAGCGTCACTACCAGGAAGCGGTGGAAGACGCCGAACAGTTCGACTCCTTCGAAAAGATTTCCCAGGAGCCTCCTTCGGACAGCTTCTGGCTCGGGAGGAACTGAGCCGTGGCCCGGGTGACGTGGGTCCAGTCCAACTTCAACGGGGGCGAGTGGTCTCCGTTGGCCTACGGCCGCTTTGACCTGGCGAAATACAAGAACGGCTTGGCCATCTGCCAGAACTTCCTGCCGACTCAGCAGGGGGGCCTGACGCGCCGGCCCGGGACGCGTTACGTCGCTCCGGTCAAGAACGCCGCGATCCCGCCCCGGCTCATCCCCTTCGAGTTCTCCATCACCCAGGCCTACATCCTGGAGGTGGGGGCCGGTTACATCCGCTTCTACGCCAATGATGGCCAGCTGCTCACGTCCGGGGTTGCCGCGTACAACGCAGGGACGGCCTACACCATCGGCTCCCTCTGCACCCAAGGGGGCATCACCTACTACTGCATCGCGCCGACCACCGGCAACGCCCCGCCCAATACCACCTACTGGTATCCGCAGACCGGCGCCATCTTCGAGATTCCGACCCCCTACATCAATGCGGCCGACCCCTGGCTGCTGAGCGTCACCCAGTCGGCGGACGTCCTGTTCATCGCGCACCCGGACTACCCCCCGATGGAGCTGCAGCGTTACGGGGCGACGAACTGGGTGTTGTCGGTATGCCAGTTCCTGGACGGCCCATACCTGCCGACCAATGTCACCGCGACGACCCTGACCCCTTCCGCGACTAGCGGAACCGTGACGGTCACGGCAAGCTCCATTGTCGGCATCAACGTGACCACAGGGAACACCGGAACCGGGTTCCAGGCTACCGACGTCGGGCGCATGCTTCGGATCAAGTGCGGGGGCATCTGGCTGTGGGGAATCATCGCTTCGGTGGTGAGCACCACCGGGATCACCTGGACTATTGGCGCCACCTACGCCGACCAGATCCCGACCCAGGCGACGGCGACGGCCAACGTGTCCGGCGGCAGCGTCTTCAGCATCTCTATCATCAATGGCGGTGGCGGCTACGGCGTGACTCCCCCCAGCGTCACCTTGTCGGGTGGCGGGGGCAGCGGGGCCATCGTCTACGCCCTGTTGACCGATGGGGTTGTTTCTTCCATCACTGTAAGCGTGACGGGAACCGGCTATAGCTCGGCGCCCACCGTCACCTTGACGGCGCCCACGCCCGTTCTCGCTTCGTCCACTGCCTTCTGGCAGCTAGGGGTGTGGGGTTCGGTCAACGGCTACCCCAGCTGTTGCACCTTCCACCAGGATCGGCTTGTCTGGGCCGGCTGCGCGAACTATCCCAATGAGGTAGACGGTTCGAATACTGGCGACTATCTGAACATGGCGCCCACCCTCCAGGATGGCACCGTCACCGACGCAAATGCCCTGAGCTTCACGCTCAATTCAGGCAGCGTCAACGCGATCCGCTGGATGATTAGCGACCAGTGGGGGCTCCTCATCGGGACGGCCGGCAGCGAATGGTGCGCCAGCCCGAGCAACACCCAGCAGGCCATCACCCCGACCAACCTGAACGTCGTGCCGATGTCGAACTACGGTTCCGCCGCGATTCCCCCGCTTCGAGTGGGCCGCTGCGTCCTGTTCATCCAGCGCACCGGCCGAAAGATCCGGGAGATGATGTACCAGTTCATGCTCCAGACCTTCGTGGCCCTGGACATCTCCCTGGTGTGCGAGCACCTGACCAAGGGTGGCATCCAGCAGCTGGCCTTGCAGCTGGCCCCCCAGCAGGTCGTCTGGATGGCCACCAAGCTGGGCGCCCTGGTGGGGCTGACCTACGACAAGGACCAGGACGTCTGCGGCGGCCACGAGCACATCCTGGGCGGCTTCTCGGACGTCGCCCAGGGCACCCCGCCCGTGGTCATCAGCACGGCTTCCATCCCTGACCCCACGATCACCCGGGACGAGGTATGGGTGGTGGTGCAGCGCTACATCAACGGCGCCGTGGCCACCAACGTTGAGGTTATGTCCAAGCTGTGGGAGAACGGCGATCTGCTGGCCGCCTGCAATTTCCTGGACTCCAGCGCGTCGTTCCTGGGTTCCGGGACGACCATCTCCGGGCTCACTTGGCTGGTGGGCCAGACCGTGGGTGTCCTGACCGATGGCGCGGTGCATCCCCCCTGCGTGGTTAGCAATACCGGCACGATCACCCTGCAGTGGCCGGTCGTGGCCCAGGCTCAGGTGGGGCTACCCTACACCTCGTTGGCGCAGACCCTCAACATCGAAGCCGGGGGCAACGACGGGCCTTCCCAGGGCAAGTTCAAGCGGATCTTCCGGACCGTGCTGCGGTTCTTCCAGTCCATCGGAATCAGCATGGGCACCACGGTAGAGGGGGCGGGTGTCTACCCAGAGTCCTTCCGCGACAGCAGCATGGGCATGAACGCGCCACCGGCCCTTTTCAACGGGGATCAGCGTTGGGAATACGAGGGTGACTGGGACGACACTGGAATGCTATACTTCCAGACCAGTGACCCCCTCCCCAGCAACATCACCATGGCCATGGTCCAGATGGATACGGAGGACGCCCAATGACCCAGGTGGTGCCCTACGAGGCCGAGCATGCGCTCGCCCTGGACCTGCAGATGCACCAGCAGAGCACGGCGCGGTTCATCACCCTCGAATACGCCAAGTCTTTGGAAGGCGAGTTCTCCTACACCGTGCTGCTGGACGGTTCCCCCATCGCGGTCGGAGGCATCGCCAAGCTGTGGGAGAACCGGGGCTTCGTCTGGTCGATGGTGGATCGGCGCGCCGGCCCGCACTTCACGACCATCACCCGTGTGGCGAAGAAGGCGCTGGAGCTGGCGCCCTACCGGCGCATTGAGGCGGATACCCCCTGTGATTTCGTTCAGGGCCATCGGTGGCTGCGCATGCTGGGCTTTCACGTGGAGGCTGAGTGCATGCGAGCCTACATGCCGGATGGCACCGACCACACACTTTACGCGAAGGTGAAATAATGGCTGCCGCTCCGATTGCCCTCATGGCCGTTTCGGCCGTAATGGCGGCTTCCGCTGCCTTCAAGCAGGGGCAGGCCCAGTCCCAGGCTGCTAATTACAATGCCACCGTCGCCAGCCAGAACGCGAATAACGCCGCCTCGCAAGCAGCCGCTGCTTCGGATTTGCAGACCCGGCAGGCAGAGCGCCAGGCGGGCGCTGAGGTGGCTGCCTACGGCGCGGCCGGCGTCGATCCTGCCACCGGTTCAGCTTCGGATGTGCTTTCGAACAGCGCCCAGATGGCCACCCTGAACAACCTGACCACCCAATACAACTACAAGTTGCAGGGCATCGGCTACCAGGACCAAGCCAACCTGGACTCATCTGAAGCGGGATTCGCAACCTCTGCCGGGATGCTTAACGCGGCTGGTGGCCTTGTCGGAGCTGCGTCCAAGGCGTATCAGCAGGGGATGTTCAGCAATGGGGGCACGCAGATTCCCGGCGCTGACGATGACGGACCGGGAACCGTTCCCACCGGCATGAACTATCCAGGAACGTGAGGTAGCACATGGTAATGATTCCACAGGTCAATGACAGCGTTCTTCCGCAAGGCCACGTCGAAATCATGCGCCGAGCTCAGGCCAACGCCGAGGGCTTCGGCGGCCAAGTGGCGCAGGCCGAAGACCGGTTCGGTGGCGACATCAGTGAGGCTGCCAGCGCGGTGCAGAACCAGCTGGACGTTCAGGACGTGACCAATACCCACGTCAAGCTTGCCCAGGCCAGCGTGGACGGTGCGCAGGCGGTTCAGGCCATGGCCAGCCGGCTGCCCTCCGGGGATCAGTCCCTGGTGCCTCAGGCCAACTCCTACATGGATACCTACCTGCAGAACATCTCGGATTCAGCTCAAACCGCGAAGGGGCGGCAGCTGGCCGCGACAGCGGGCGCCTCTCTGCAGGCCGACATCACTCGTCACGCCATCAACGTCCAGGGCGAACTGAACGGCGCTGCCGCGGTGAACCGCTACAACACGATGACCACCCTGGGAACCCAGATGGTTCAGGACGATCCCACCACCGTTGAAGGGGCCGTGGGGAAGCTCAAGAATCTGGTCAACGACCCGAATGGGGCGTTCCACCTTCCCGGCGTGACCCAGGAGGTGCGAGACGCGCACCTGGCGGCAGGCACTCGGATGATCGGTGAGGAAGCGGCCAAGGCCGCCTTTGCCAAGGATCCCGGGGGCATGCTGGGGGCGCTCGGCCCGGCTGCGGCCAAACACGATCCTGGGCCGGCCCTTGTTCAGAATGGAACGGTTCCGGGCGGCCAGGTCAGCCTCAGTCCTGAGACGATGACCCAAGCGCCCCAGATCTTTCCGGCGGCGGCAGCGACCGGTGCCAACCCCAACCTTCTGCTAGGCCAGATTCAGGTAGGAGGCACCCAGGATACTTCCCCGACCCAACTGGCGGTAGACATGGCTGCTCTTCAGCGGCACTACCAAGGAGATCAGGACATGGCCTTGGCCGCCTACCATTCGGGCGCCGCAGCGGTGGACGCAGCGGTCAACCAGTGGGGGTTCGACTGGAAGGCTCACATGCCCGAAGTGGCCACCAATTATGTGGATTCGGTCAAGCGGGTTTCCGGGATGGTGCCCTCCCTTCCAGCTCCTATGGATCCCAACGCTCCTCCGGCGCCCCCTCCTGGCCCGGCCCCTGTCACCCAGTCCAGCATCCCCGGTTGGAACTACATGACGGGGGAGCAGCAGGGGCGGGTGGTTCAGTACGGAACGGAACTGCGCTTGCGGGAGATGGCGGAACAGCGCCGGACCCGGGAGGATGCCAAGCAGGCGGCAGAAGATGCCGAGAATGCAAAGATCACTTCGGCACTGCGGCAGATCGATGATCCGGCCACCAACGGCAAGTTCGACTACAAGGGCTTCATCAATGACCCGAGCGTCACGAACAAGGGCATCAACTTCATCGACGAGGTCCGGAACCGGAAGATCGAGCAGGCTCAGTCCAATGCGAACCGGTCTGACCCCGGAACCTATCGGGGCCTGTGGCTCAAGGTGACGGATCCCAACCCCATCGCTGACCACAGCCAGGACGTCGATTCTATCCGGACCGCGGTGGCCCGCGGGGCGATCTCGATCGGGGATGGCGAGCGGCTGACGTCGTGGGCTGGGCAGTTCAAGGACGACAACGGCAACCCGTTCGCCAAGGGGTTCGCCCAGGTTTCCGGTGTCGTCCGCTCCAGCTTTGAGAAGAACACCCTGGCCCTCGCCGACCCCGGGGCCTACCAGACCGCGTGGCTGACCTGGCAGCGGGACGCCGAGGACCGGATCTCCGCAGCGCGCAAGGCCGGAAAGGACCCCAGTTCGCTGCTCAACCCGAAGTCCCCGGACTACCTCGGGGCTCCTGATCGGGTGGCCACATTCCTGCCCAACGCCCCATCCCTGGTGGCGAACCAGGCGAGCACGGTGGCCGGGCCGGCCAAGGCTTCGTTGCCCAGTTACAAAGACTTCGACTCGCTGGCACCCGGGGCTCAGTTCACCGATCCACAGGGCAACGTCCTGCGCAAGAAGGCACCGGTAAAGGCAGCCGGGGTCACGGGTTCGCTTAACCTCGGGGGGCAGTAGTGGGCAACTGGCAAACAGACTCCGAACCCGTTCTCCCCGAGATCCAGCCCCCGGCCGTGCCCGCCTGGCAGACCGGTTCGACCATGGACATTCCTGCGAGCGCAGGGCGCTCCCGAGCGGCCAGCGGCCTGTGGGATGCGGCCGTCGCGGGCTACCAGGGTTCGGCCACCGGCTTGGCCCTGCGGGGCAGGCTCCCTGATGTGGTGCTCGACCCTCAACACTCCACCTTGCTGGAAAGCCTGACATCCCAGGCCACCCAGATGGGGTCTGAGTTTCCCGAGATGGCGGCGGGCAGTATCGCGGGTGGCGCAGCCGGCGCAGCCGTGGGCTCCTCCGTGCCCGTTGTCGGCACCGCCATCGGCGGTATTCTTGGCGCTGGCGCAGGCGCCTTTGCCGTTCCCGCCGCGCTTCGTACCGCCCTGATGCTGCGCTACCAGAACGGTGAAGTCCAAAGCGCAGGTGACTTTCTGAACCGCACGGCCATCGTCTCGGCAGATGCGCTCAAGCAGGGCACCGTAGGCGCCCTGACGGCCGGGGTCGGCGCTGCGGCCAAGCCCCTGGGCGCCCTGGCCGCGACTGGCGCCGAGATCGGCACGATGACCACAGCTTCTGCCGCGCTCCAGGGCAAGCTGCCTGAGCCCGAGGACTTCCTGAACGCAGCCATCATGGTCGGCGGCATGCACGCAGCCGGCGTCGTCTCCGGCCGCCTGCGCGAGGTCTACGCCCAGACCGGCGTTCGGCCCGAGCAGGTTCTGGCCGATTCCAAGGCAGATCCGTCCATTGCTGAAGATCTGCAGAAGCCCGCGGTCCCGGTCGAGAAGATCGCGGCTGAGACGGAGCTAAGCCAAGCCGCAGCCGCTGACATCCCCAAAGCCTACCAGCCGATGGCCGATGCGCAGGCCGTGGCCGATGCCATCCCCAATCTGCCGAATGATGAAGCTGTCGTCCCCGAAGTGTTCGGCCCCACTCAACCGATCCCAGGAGAGCCGCGGCTGGGCCGCACAAGCTTTCAGTATCTCAACACGACCGATCAGATGAATGGGGCGATACTGCGCCTTGAGCAGATTGCTTCCGATGGAATCGATAAAGCGAACCGGGGCGTCGTCTCTAATGCTGAAACGGCTGCGCAGGCCGCCGACTGGCTCCAGAGTGCGCTAGGCGAGGGGGGCGTCCCTAACCGTAACCCCGGGGATCCGGTCAGCGCGCCCGAGATGGTGGCGCGCAAATGGCTGCTTGAACGCTCGGCTTCGGAGATGGTCCAGCGGGCACTGGAGTATAACAAACTGGATAACCCCACCCAGGAGCAGACGGACGCCTGGATGCAGTCGAACGCCAGAGCCAACATGGCCACGGCATTGGTCAACTCGTTGAGCGTCAAAGCCGAGGCCGGCCGCACGCTTCAGGCCGCGCAGATCACCAGCGGAGTCGTCGAGCACGCCCAGCTTCTGTCCGACATCCTGGCACAGAGCGGCAAGACCCCCAAGGAACTGGCATCCATGGTCGCGCAACTGGACTCGGCCGAGGGGGCTGCCCGCATGGCGCAGCTCCTGCACCCGGCAACGAAGTGGCAGATGGTCATGGAGGGCTGGAAGGCCGGGCTCCTGGGGCCTACCACAGTCATCAAGAAGTCCCTGTCCGACATCGCCATGATGGCTTCACGTCCTTTCGTGGATGCTGTGGCCTACGGCGTGGGCACGCTCCCAGGCATGGAGCAGCACATGACGGCCATGGAGCCGGTCGCCCGGATTGCCGGAAACTTTCTCGGCGCCAAGGAAGGCCTCATCCAGGGGTGGAACGTCCTGAAGGCCGATTTCGGGGGCGCCGACACCACCGGCAACGTCACGGAGACCCAGCACGCCATTCCGGGGCTGGCTGGCCAGATCATCCGGCTTCCTTTTTCCGCGCTCAAGGCGGTCACCACCATTTTCGAATGCATGGAGGCCCGGGGCGAGGCGGGCGCCATCGGTGCGCGCCAGGCTACCGCCGAAGGACTTAACCCGATGACCCGCGAATGGTGGGACCGGGTGGGCGACGTCTCCACTGACTCGAAACAGATTCAGGACTTCAAAACCCGGATGACCTTCGGGGCTGAGGTGGGCCCGTGGATGGAGGCTGCCGGAAAGCTTGCCCGCACTCCCATCATGGGTACCAACATCGCGCCCGGGGAGTTGTTCCTCCCGTTCAGAAAAGTGCCCGCCAACGTCCTGAAGGAATCCCTGCGGCTCAGTCCATTCGCCCCGCTGGTAGGAGAGTGGCGCGCAGACTTCGGTGAGGGTGGTATTAGCCGGAACAAGGCCATCGCCGAGATGGCCATCGGAACCGCGGTGGCCGGGTTGGCAATGGCCTACGCCGCAGCCGGGAAGATCAGTGGGTCCGGTGACCCCGATCCTGCCAAGCGCCGCGCGCAGCTCGCGTCAGGCTGGCAGCCCGGTAGCATCCTGATCAACGGCACCTGGCACAGCGTTGGCATGATCCATCCGGTTGGCACCCTGCTGACCATGGCCGCCGACGTCCATGAGATGAGCGACCGGATGGAAGCTGGGGAATCCGACCAGGCCATGAAGATCCTCCAGGGCGCCTTCGCCCACGCCGTAACCCAGCAGTCCTTCCTCCAGGGCATGACCAATGTGGTGCATGCGCTGGACGCCCCTGAGAAGTCCGGCAACGTCTTCGTGCAGAACCTTGCGGCCAGTGTGGTTCCGGCCACCGTCAGCCAGATGGCTTCGATGATCCATCAGGATCCGTACAAGCGCCAGATTGACTCCATCAAGGATGCGGTGCAGGCCCGGATCCCGGGGCTGCGCGAGCAGATGCTGCCCCAGCGCGATGCGCTTGGCGCGCCCGTGGCCAATGACGACCGGCTCCTGGGCATCTCGCCCAGCGTGGCCAGCACACCCAGCACTGATCCCGTACGGGCTGAACTGGGCCGGCTGGAGAGCAAGGGCTTCGGCGTGGGCGTTCAGGCTGCGCCGCACAGCATCAACTTGCCCGATGCCCACATGAAAGACCTTGGCAAGGTGGAAGTCACGCCCCAGCAGCGCGACGTCTTCAGCACTGTGGCCGGGCAAATGTCCCACCAGATCCTCAGCACCATGGTGACGAACCCCATGTGGGAGCATGTTCCCGATGCGCTCAAGCAGCAGATGATGCAGAAGGTATTCGAACATGGTGACAGCGTGGCCAAGGCTACCATTCTTTCGCCAGAGCAGCGCCAGCAGGAAATGATCCGGATCTTGGCTGGCGTCAAGTCAAGACTTACCGCATCAGTTGAGAAATAAGCCACAAGTTGTCATAATCTAAACGTCGAACAGGCCCCGGCGCGGACAAGCCTGAACCCAGTCACAGGAGTTTTCCATGACGGTTCAGGCCATTGCGACCCCCGAGAGCTACGTTGGAAACGGCGTCACCACGCTGTTCCCGGTCAACTTCAATTTCTTCCTGCCGAACGATCTGCTGGTGACGCTGGTGGACACCACCAGTGGCTCACCCGTGACGTCCACCCTGGTGCTGAACGGGACGCCCGGCTACAGCGTGGCCGGCGGCCTCAGCGCCGTCACGGGCCTCTCCGGGAACGGGTCCATCACCACGTCCTGGGCTCCCACGGCCTACCAGACCATCATCATCAGCCCGAACTTTGCGCTCACCCAGCAGACCCATTACGTGCCCAACTCCCCGTTCCCTGCGGCCTCGCATGAGAATGCCCTGGATCGGCTGACCTTGATCGCCCAGCAGCAGGCGGTGGCGCTAGGTGAGTGCATTCAGGCTCCGGTTGGAGTATTGGGCTTCACCGGAACCTTCCCCTTCATCACGCCATCCGTCTATGGCTTCAGTCTGGGGCTGAACGCCAATGGCACGGGCCTCGCGTGGATCGCCAACGGCAATGCCCAGCAGTTGACGCAGCTGGGCGACACCACCAACCCGGCCAACGGCAGCGGCATGATCGGCTACAACCCGGCCCTGGCCTATGCCGCCGGGACGGTGGGCTACACGCTGAAGAACGCGCTCACCGCCGTGGCCGCCTACATCGTGGGCCAGACCGGAAACAGCTTCACCACCACCGGCACCGGCGCGGCCTACATCGGCACTCCGGCCAGCCCGGCCACTAACGCTGCCGGTCAGCGGGTGAATGCCACGTTCGCCCTGGCCGGGACCGGCTCTCCCACCCTAGCCGTGTCGGGCCTCGCGGCGCTGCCACTGGTCGCCTACAATAGCGCGGGAGTGCTGGTAGCCTATCAGCCCTACCTGGGGCAGGTCGCCGACGTGCAGTGCAACGGCACCCAGTGGATCGTGCTGGAACCGATCACCAAGTCCACCACCAGTGGCGGCCGCTTCAAAAACCTCATCGTGGCCTATGGCCAGAGCAGCGGCATGGTCGCCATCACCGCCGACGAGGTGACGGTGGAGGACACGGTCGGCAACCAGACCCGACTCTCGACGGTCAACACGAGCGCCACTCTGGCCACGGTGGGTGCCATCGGCGGCACGGACGGCTCGACCCTCACCGCCGGGAACATGTACACCGTTTGGATAGCCTACAACCCGGCCACCCAGGCCGTGGGTGCGCTGATCTCGGCAGAGTCTCCTACCATCCCGACCGACGCACTGCTGGGGCCTGTCACGCCGGTCAGCGGTTACACGCAGTATGCGCTCGTCTCCATCAACAAAATCAAGGCGCTCGCCCCAGCCTACTGGCAGCCAGCGATCCAGACTGGGTCCGAGTTGAGATTCACTGTTGGATCGTATCTAACGGCAATGCCAACCATTTGCTCTGGAATTCTTGGGAGCCCAACAACTCCCACCTGGCAAGCTGAAACCGTGCGTGGTAACGGGGCTCTGGTTCCTTATCATGCTTCAAAAATTCAAGGTCTGGTGGCTATTACTAGTGGCTCTACCAGTGACATCTTTGCAATTGCTCCCAATGCTTCATACGGAGTCTATAACGGGGCAAATCCTCCACCGTTTACGTCTGGCTATTTTGGCTCTAATTATTTTACCCCACCAGTCTATTATGACATGCTTTTAGAGGCAAATACGGTTCAGGTCTATTCGGCTACATCGGGAACTACGTGGTTCCTCTATGGCTACACCCTCAACCTATAAGGAGACAAAATGGCTAATTGCATCGACCCACAAGGCAATCTCCACAGTCAAGATCCCATTCCCGATGGCTGGACCCCCTGCACGGATGGGGACGCCGCCTACACCGCCGCGCTGGCCGCGCTCCAGGCCAAAGGGGCGACCTCCCAACAGCAGGCGGCGGCACAGGCGCAACTCGACAAGAGCGACGTGACGTTCCTTCGTGCCCAGGAGGCCGGAACCGCGTTTCCGCAGACCTGGAAGGACTACCGCACGGCCCTGCGCCTGGTGGTCAAGGCCGGTGGCGACCTGCCGACGCTGCCCGCGACCTACCCGGACGGGACGCCGACATGATCACCCGCCTCAACGCCTGGGTTGCCGTCAAGATCACCGACGGCGTGGGCACGATGTGGTGCGCCTATGCCTTCGCCCTGCTGGCCTGCCTCAGCCTGCCCGATGCCCTCCACGCCGGCCTTGCGGCAACCATCTCCTGGGTCGCCCAGACCTTCCTGCAGCTGGTGCTCCTCAGCATCATCATCGTGGGCCAGAAGGTGGAGTCCGCGGCCAGCGATGACCGGGCCGTCAAGACCTATTCCGACTGCGAAGAGATCCTCATCGACACCAGGGAGATTTTAGCCCTGCTGAAAGGAAAGCCATGACCGCAGACCCCGAAAAAGTTATGGTGATGGCCATGCAGATGATGGAGAAGGTAGATGCGGCACTGGTGCGCGTCTACGACAAGCTGGATGAAATCGCCAGGGAGCGGCGGGAGGAAGCGGAGCAGCGGGGCGGCATGGAGTCGCGGCTGTCCACGTTGGAAGACACTCATCGCAGCACCAGGGCACTGGTGTTCACGCTCATCGGCGCCGGAATTCTCAGCGTGTTCGGCTGGATCATCCGCGCTATCACCGTAGGAGGTGCCAAGTGAACCTGAACTACTGCCAGACCACAGGAATTCTCACCGACGACGAGGGCACCGTCGTCGCCCATGGCTGGGCCGGGCGCCAGGAGGGCAAGAACAATCCGGACATGGAGGACGTCCACAGCACGGGGCCGTTGCCTGCTGGGACCTACAGCGTGGGCCCGTGGGGCGACCACCCCCCGGTGGGTCCGGAGAGCGCCAAGCTGACCCAGACCAGTGGTGAGTCCTACGGGCGTGATGGGTTCTACATCCACGGGCCCGGCGACGCTGACTACGGTCAGGAGTCCAAGGGCTGCATCGTCATCCCCCACGCCGAGCGCGAGGCGGTCATGGCGCTCAACCCCGACCAGATCACCGTCAGTGCCTGACCCCTACCTTGGGGATCCTTACGACGAAGATCCCTACGACATCCCAATCCCGGAGGAACCATGCTGGCCTGGCTTAGTTCTCTCACTCAGCGCGCCGGAGCCTATTTCTTGTCCTGGGGCGACCCCACCGACAAGACCACCGAGATCAGGCTGATCGCCTTCGGGGCCTTCGTCGTGGTGGGGCTGATCCTGATCTGGGTGGAGTTCTGGGGCACCGTGCCCCACCACATCAACAACCAAGCGCTGATGACCCTCGGCGGTGTCTGCGGGCTCGGCGCTCTTTCCATGAGAGGTGGGCAGTGACTTGGACAGGAAAGCTAGGAGTGTGGCTCGGGGCCGCGGTGCTGATCTTCGCGGCCGGCTTGGGGCTGGGCTGGAAACTCTTTCGTGCGAAACCCGTGGCGGCGGTGGAGGTGGCGATGCCGGCAGCGCGGCAAGCGGACGGCAGCCTGATCCTGGAGCGCGCGCCGGACGCCAACGCCAAGCCAGCGCAGCAGATCCCGAAGGGCGCCAAGGTCGAGCGGATCGAAAGGATCCAGGTTCGGGCATCATCTGCACCCGCCGCGGCGACCGCCCCAACGAATGGGTCCGGCCAGCCGGCCGCCGCGCTGACCCCGGCCCTCCCGTCTACAACGACAGTGGATCTGACCCTCTTGAGGATGCCGGATGAAAGTCAGCGCGTGGTGGCAAGCAGCCCTGACGGCACCATCGTGGGAGGCGTGGACATCCCGGTGTCATCCGCGCCGCGCGAGCCGAAGTCAACGGCCATCGGCGGCTACGACCTGGTCAACAAGGCCTACCTCGCAGGCTATCTGCACAAGCTCGGACCTTTCCAGGTTGGCGTCGTGGGCACCTACAGCCCTTTGCCAAAGTTCAATGCTTTCGTAGTGGTCGGGATGAGTTGGTAGCGAGACGGTCACGGCTTGGCCTCGCGCTTGGCGATCTCCCGATCCAGGTACCAACGCGCCTTCTTCAAGTCCTCGATGGCGTCAGCCTTCAGGTCAGCGCGCCAGATGTACTTGATTGCGTTACCCAGGCAGAAGCCCATGTGCTCGGTGATCTGGATGCACTCGACCTTCGAGGGGTGGGTGGTGTAGTGCGCCGGGTGGTTGACCGGGTCAGCCCGTGGGTCAGAGGGGGCATCGATTCTGACGGTAGAGACGCCAGCTAACATGCTGGCCAGAACCTCCGTGTCCCTGTGGATTACCCTCTGGCACTCCTCGCACACGATGGGGTATGCGTCCCCTACTGTGGTGTAGCCGCAGGAGCATTTCGCAACAACTTTCGTGTCGTTTAGTCGGGCCATTCTACCTCTCCTCCGATGAACTTCACCCAGTCAGCCCGAAGCTGTTCCAGCCCAGGGCTAAAGAACGCGTAGCTGGTATCGCCAGGCTTGTCCGGCCTGGCCTTCTTGCTCTTGAATGAAGGCGCCACACGGCGCAAGGTCTTGCCGAAGGCGATGTCGCTGGGCATCCTGCCCTTCACGTGGCGCTTGCCAGCCCACCGCTGGCACGCATCGCGCAGACGATTGGTGTTGGCGCTGTCCGGCCACTCGCCGCCAAAGTCCGATTCCAGCACTTCGCCCGACATCAGGCAGTTCAGCCACCACTCTTCGACGATCTCCAGGCTGGCGTGTTTCTGCTCTACGAGGCCCTGAGTCTTCGGCGCCTCGTTGATGTCGACGGTGGAGAGGTCGAAGTCCAGCAGGTAGCGCAGGAGGTGGGAGTAGCCGCCCTGCTCCATGCCCTCACGCATGGCGATGAAGAACGGCTTGTCCTGCATGCGCCCTTCGCCCACGTTGAACACGGCGAACCGGCGCTCTTCCTGGGAGGCCGGAACCACCCAGTCCTCGTTGCCCAGGAGAATGATGCGGGACACGTTCTGCTTGTTGCGGGCCTCTTTGCCCTTGTGCTCGATCAGCATCTTGTTCTCAGTGATCAGGCCTTTGAGGATGCCTTCAGTCTTCTTGTCGCCGGCCCAGGTGGCTTCGTTCAGCACCAAGCATAGATTGTGCTCGAGGTGGCTATTGAAGTTCCCCACCAGGTAGCGCTCGCTGGTGGCAACAAGGAAGTGGACGCCGATGAGATGGCCCACCCGTTCCACCAGCGCATTCTTTCCGGTGCCCTTCTTGCCCTTGAACACCAGAGCCACCAGGGGCTTCTCCCACGGGCGCTGGATCATGTGTGCGAAGAACCCCATGAGCCAGTGGAAAAGCTTGGGGTCGTTGCCGCACACGTTCTTCAGCGCATGCTCCAGGAACAGGTCGAGGGACGGGTGGCTGGCCTTCCCCTTGGCCGGCTCGACACTGAACCCCTGCCATAAATTGTACCAGCGGGGCCCCATGTCCTTCCCGGGCATGAAAGTCACGGCGTCATACTGCCGGCGCCCAGACCACTCCATCCAGTGCTGGCTGATGGGCCTCGGTTTCTCTTTGCCGGTGGCCCAAGGCTTGTTGGCGAACCAGTTGTGGAAATCGCTGATGGGCAATCTCTCTATGATGCGGTTGCCCTCCTCGTCGGTGGTCTCCTGGAGGATGAAGCAGCCCTGCTTGATGAGCGCATACTCCCGGTTGATCTCGGCGAAGGGGTGGAGCTTGGCGGCCGGCCCCTTGGGCGGCTCGACCGGTTCGAAGATGGCTTCGGGCGCGGAGCACCCGGGCTGCTCGCGGCCATAGCGGTAGGCATGGTCGGCCAGCTTCAGCAGTTCGTCCAGGCTCCAGGGCGGCTCGCAACGTTCGTTCCAGTGCTCGTCGGCCAGCATCACCGCTTGGTCCAGCGTGCAGCCCATGTCCTTCAGCGCTTGGAAAATCTTGTAGGTGTGGGTGTCACCACCCCGGCCTTCCAGCGCCGGCGCCGCATCCTTCAGAAACCCAGCGGCGCGCTCAGCAGCGCGTAGAGGATCGACCCCGCCAACAGGAGCGCGGTCGCTGCGACGAGCGCCAGCGTCCACGCCCAGGCGGGCGACAAGCCAAGCTGGGGCTGGGGCGAGCTGGGAGTGGCCATTGATCTGGGTGTAGGCTTTGCCGTCGATCTCGGATCCGGGGCCGACGATGAGGCCGCCCCGGGACCGAATATCGAGGCCGCTTCCGAGGACGTCCGTACCTTGGCGCAGCGGCGCATCGCACACGTAAATGAGATGGCGGCCCCCAGACGGAGTGGAGTGCTCACAGGTAACCGGGAACTCGATGCCGTCGAGTTCGAGTCCGAGCAGGGTTTCGCTTCCATGTTTGACCCCCTTGTCATCGACGTCGACCACGCACAAGGCCTGGTCCTCGCCGAACTTGCTGGTTGAAATTCCGATGTTGAACTTCCAGTTGGAGAACCACTTGGTGATCTGCTCCGGATCGCGGGTGGCAGAATCCCGCCAGCCTTTGTGCGCCGGGAGCTTGCCGTTGTTCTTGAGCGGGAAGACGTGGAAGCCACGGGACGCCAGGGAGAGGGCGTGGTCAAGAGAAGATGTCATGAGAGAATGTCCTTCAGCTCAAAAGCTTCGCAAGCGGATCGGATGAAGGCTTCGGCGCACGGCGCGACAATCGCGTTGCCGTAGGCGCGCAGGCGTCCCACTCGGCTGGGAGCCCCATGAGCCAACGGGAATGTGCCGGGTTCAACTGGCCGCCACTTGCCGTCCCGGCAGGGGATCCAGTCGGCGATTCCTGACTCCCATGAGCATCGGGAAAGCCCCACTTGTTCGCCCTTGGCGTCGACCAAGGGCCCAGGCATTCCAGCGGGTTCAAGCTGGTGCAAGACTCCCTGAACTCTTCCGACCGAGCCTTCACGTTGGCCATCGGCGTCTGCCAAGCAGCCGTCTTCGCCATCGCCGGAAGCGAGTCGGTGCGCCCCTCTCCCATCGGCGGGTTCGGTCCGTCCGAAGACCTGGGCGTCGGCCATGTCGCCAACCTCGCCACCTCGTTCAACGGCCTGGCGTTGTATTCCAGTTCGTTCCCCGGGGCGTTGGCCCCATGCCAGTCCCGGGTGGTGGTGGTGGGCCAGGCTGCCAAGGTCGCCACATCCTCCAGCCTGCACTCCTTGGCGCACTGCTCGGGGTTCTCCGATCTGCTCTTGCAGGAGCCATGCGCCGTTTCCACCCTGGGTGTGGGCCAGCTTTTCCCCAACGAACCAAAGTCGTTGCCGGATGTGCGGAGCCCCGACGCCCGCAGCGCACAGATCTGTCGCCCCAACGGAGTAACCCGATATTTCCAGGTCAGCTTGAACAAGATCGAGCCAATCGAGCCCGTCCTTGCTTGCAACCTGCTCTCCAAACACGACTGGAGGGTGGCACTGCCCGATGAGATGGTGGAAGGCCGGCCAGAGGTGCCTGAGATCAGCAACCCCAGCGCCTTTGCCTGCCGCGCTGAAAGGCTGGCAAGGACAGGAGCCTGTCCAAACGGGGCGGTCATCGGGCCAGCCGGCGCGGCGCAGGGCGTAGGACCAGACACCGATCCCGGCGAAGAAGTGACACTGTGTGTACCCAAGGAGTTCCTCCGGAACGATGTCTTCGATGCTGCGTTCGTCCACCACCCCATGGGCGATGTGCCCGGCAGCGATCAGGTTGCGCAGCCACGCTGCGGCGTAGGGGTCGATCTCGTTGTAGAAGGCCGTCATTTCCGGTACCTCGGTCCTCGCCAGCCTTCGGCGGCCAGGGGTAAACCCACTGCCCAGCTCGGCGCTGCAGCGAACATCGTTTCGATCTGCTTCACAGCATCCTCGGGGGCGTCATGCGCGATCTCGATGACCGCCTCGTCATGAACGTGGGCCACGATTTTAGCGCCTTGTTGGTCTAATCGCAACATCGCTTCCGCAAGGATGTCCCGAGCGACGGCCTGAGTTACGTTCTCAGCGAGGCTTCCTCCGTAAGTGCTGATACGCTTCCACGTCCCCGAAGCTGATGGGTCCGGCAGGATCTTCGCATTGACGTTCGACACCACCGTCATGTAGGTGAGCGCATCCTTGTCCTCGCCCCAAGGGGTGGTGACTTCGCGGATCTCAGGGTAGGGGTAGCACAGCACCCGCCTGCTGGGGAGCTGACACCAGAGGAAGCTTCCGGCCTTCTTGAAGGTCACGCTGCGCCCGGGCCCGTAGCCCAGCCCCACGGTCATGGGCCGACCAGAGGTCAGCGCATGGATCGCAGCGCATTCCAGTTCGTACCAGTATTTGACGATCCGGGGATGGGCTTCGCGCCAGGCCACCTTGATCCGCTCAGCTTCAGCATCGGGAACCTTCACGTCGTAAACCTTGGCCATGGACTGGAAGGCGCCTACCCCTCCCTGAAATCCGCAAGCGAGTACGGACACCTTGCCGATTTGACGACGAGGATCGTGCTTGCTGATCTCGGACGCTGCGACGTGGTAGATCTTGGCTGCCGCTGCAACGTAAAGATCTTCGCCGCGAGAGTATACGCCCAGGACGCTTTGCTCACCGGCCAGCCACGCCAGCACCACGGCCTCGATGCTCTTGAAGTCCACCGCCACCAGATCCTTCCCCGGAGGGGCGATGATCATGCCGCGCAGGGAATCGCTCAGCGCGTCCAGGGTGGGCCCGTAGAACGTGTCGACGTAGTCGCGGCTGTCCAGGTGGGCGATGATGTCTTCGACGTCCTGGGGCTTGATCCCGGGGCGGCAGCGGGGCAGGTTCTGGGTCTGTACACCGCGGCCCGCCCACCGGCCGGTGCTGGCGCCGTGGTATTGGTGGATGCCGCGGATCCTGCCGTCACCGGCCACCCGGTCGCGCATGGCCACCAACTTCGCCGTGCTGCTCTTCGCTGCTTCCTTGCGCAGCTCCAGGGCGTTCCGCACCTGGGGCGGCAGATCGTCGCCGCCCAGCGCATCCAACACGTCGGCCTTGGCCAGACCGGTGATTTTCACACCCTGAGACTTGACCCACTTCACCAGCGGCTGGACCTCGGTGCAGCTGCCGACGACGCCACCCGTGACCTTCAGGATCTCGCCGTCGAGACGGGTCTTCTCCCGGGCCACCAGGGCAAGCGCCTTATCGATTGCCACCAGGTCCACCAGAATGCCGTTCTGGTTGATCTTGTAATCGAGGGCCCAGACCGCCTGCTCCTGCTCGGACAACTCCATGAGCCTGTGATGAAGAGCACGTTCCACCTCCACGTCAGTTTTGCAATAAGCGTATAATTTGCGAAAGTCTTCGGGCGCCGTCTCCGGGGTCCAGAAGTCGTTGTTGACGTTCGGCTTGCAGAGCTTGAGCATGACACGCTTGCCCAGCCCATCCTTGCGCTCGGCCAGCCCCACCGCCGGCGCGGCGTTCTCCAGGCTGCCGGGCAGTGCCATCGCGTAGGCCATGCACATCGTGCATCGGCACTGCTCAGGCTTGAGGGTGGGCCAGTCGTGCCGTTTGGCGAGCACCTCGTTGGTCAGGGCTATCTCGAAGGCTGCGTTGTGGGCGTACACCAAACCGCCGGCTTCGATATGCTGGCGCAGCCGTTCAGGGCACGGTTGGGCGGCGGTCCAGATCTGTACTGGCTCGTCGTCGAAGGCGTAGGCCGCGCAGTGAACGTCCGTCGTCGGGTCTTTCGAGTAGACGTCCAGACCACATGCCTTCAGGTCGCAGGATGAGCGGGTTTCCAAGTCAAGGTGCGCGATCGACACCTTCAGCTCCCCATCTCAACTTCAACCGCGATCCCCAAAGCCATCGCCAGCTTCTTCATCTGGTCGCAGAAGCACCGGGTCCACTCCTCGCGGAACTTCTCGATGGCGCCTACGCCGGCCCGGCACTTCACCACCTGGTTGGCGTAGGACTCGGCAATCGGGATGAGCTGGTCCCGCTGCTCTTCATATTCTCGGCTGCGGATGGCTGCACGCTTGATCATGTGGGTCTCCTCTTCACCACCGCAGGCCCACCTGAGTGGGCCATTGGTGTCAACGTGTTACGAAACTAGCAACAACTCAGCCAAAAATATTGGCCGCGTTCTTCGGCGCGCCCTGGGGCCCGGCCGCAGCGACGGGTTCGAAGGCCTTGTTGGCGGGACCGCTGCCACCACCGATGGGTTCGTCTTCCCGGCGCTTCTGCACGTTGCGCAGGCCGAAGGAGACGCCCTTGTTGCCGGCGGTGTCGTAGGCGTAGGCCTGGACCTGGGCGGCGAACCAGGCGCCCGAGTAGACCTCGACCTCGTCCATGATGCCGTTGTTGCTGGCGTCCACCAGGTTGTGCCGGGGGCTGAACTTGTCCTCGTTGGCGCTGAAGGTCATGATCGTCCAGTCGTCGCCGATGCCCTGGACCGGGTTGTCGGTCTCCTCGTTCTTGCGGAACGGGCTGCGCAGGGTCTTGGGGATGTTGTTGCCCCACTTGTCCACGGCCGCCTGCTTGGCCTGGGCGATCAGCTGGGAGAGATCCGCGGTCGGGGGGAACGCGGCCTTGATGGAGTAGGTGCGCTTGCCTTCCGTGCCGTCGGCGTTCTTGAAGCCGGTGGCCTTGAACAGCGAGACGAAGCAGGCGCGGAACTCGGGGGTGATGATTCGATCGGTGGTCACGTCGTGGCCCTTTCAGAAAGAGAGCGAGTGGTAGGCAGCCGGCCTACCGGCGGTTGGGGAAGCGGAACTACTGGGCCGGGGGCGCCGACAGGGTCACCAGCGGCTTGTTGATGGTGTAGCCCTTGGCCACCAGCAGATCGATGGCATCCTGCTCGGCCTGCTTGCCCTCCACGAAGGCGGCGAACTTGGCGAGGCACTTATGGGCGCCCCCTTCTAGTTCGATGCCCTCGGCCTGGATGAAGGCCAGCACGTGGGCCTTCAGGTTTTCGATGGAAACGGAAAGTGCGCTCACTTCTTCTCCTCAGAGAAAGCCGCCTTGGCATCAAGGCGGACGGGTTCACG
>Ga0209415_10001878_pt1 | contig 39754 bp, 29 predicted proteins | sample PeaSoiSIISIP2007_FD_187696 | JGI IMG/M metagenome (GOLD analysis project Ga0209415, IMG submission 187696) | Peat soil microbial communities from Weissenstadt, Germany - SII-SIP-2007 (SPAdes) (version 2) | ecosystem: Environmental > Terrestrial > Soil > Wetlands > Peat | place: Germany...
TTGCTCCTTTTGTCCGTTTCAAAGGATCAAGGCTCGAGCATAGCGCCGCCATTAATGAAACGCAACGGTACCGTTGCATTATTGCGGCGGCGGCGAATTCGCCTGCCGATACGCTTCCCATGCCCGCTCCACCAGGTACGCGTGCAAGTCCGAGGCGTCGGGCGCGCCGCGCGCGAGTTCATTGAGAGTGGGCAGCGGCCCCGGCGAGGACGTGGGGGACCATGCCGAGCGCGCCCACGGCCGCGATGACAGTCAACAACGTGAGTCGTCTCAACTGATACACCTCTCATCCGCGCCGGCTTTTTGGCCGCCGGCTGGTTGCCCGCGAGCTTTCGCGATTTGGCCGGTTGGCACGCAACTGCACCGATCCGATACTATAAGCGGCGATGGGCACCGAAAGCGCCTTCCTCAAGAACACCTGGTATGTCGCGGCATGGTCCCACGAGATCGCCGCGGACACGATGCTGGCGCGCACCGTCACGCGGGTGCCGCTGCTACTGTGGAGGGATCACACGGGCCGGGTGAATGCCCTCGAAGATCGCTGCTGTCATCGCGCCGCGCCGCTGTCCAAGGGCCGCCGCGAGGGCGACCGCATTCGCTGCATGTATCACGGGCTGCTGTTCGACGCGACCGGCCGTTGCGTCGAGATCCCCTCGCAGGAGTTTATTCCTCCCGCGGCGCGGGTACGCGCCTTCCCGGTCGTCGAACGCTTCAAGTGGATCTGGGTGTGGATGGGCGATCCGCACAAGGCGGACCCGTCCCTCATTCCCGACACTCATTACCTGAATGATCCCGGTTGGCGCGGTCTGCCGGATTACATGCACTACGATGCCAACTACTTGTTGATTACCGACAACCTGCTCGATTTCTCGCATTTGTCGTATGTCCATGAGACGACCCTAGGCGGCTCGGCCAAGTACGCCGGCATACGCCCGACCGTGTCCCGATCGGCGCGGGGTGTGCACGTCGAGCGGTGGCTGATCGATGAGAAACCCGCGCCCTTCTTGCAGAAATTGAAGACCTGGGCGGGAAACGTCGATCGCTGGAACATCTACGAAGTGGTGCTGCCGGGGGTGCTGCTCATGGACTCCGGCAGCGCTCCGACCGGTACCGGCGCCCCAGAGGGAAGGCGTGTCGATGCCGCGCAGTTCTTCAGCTGTCAGGCCGTGACGCCGGAGACCGAAAGGAGCTCGCATTACTTCTTTCAGCAATTGCATGCCTTCGCGCTCGACGATCCCGGCGTCACCGCGAGTCTGGCGGAAAGCGTGCGCGCCGGATTTCTGGAGGACCAGGAGATCATCCTGGCGCAGCAGCGCGTCCTCGACCTCGATCCCGACGCGCCTATGCTGGCGATGCGCATGGACACGGCGCTCGCGAGCTTTCGCGCCTTGCTGGGCAAGGCCCTTGCGGATGAGCGCGCGGCCGGGACCACCGGCGGTGCGGGGGCGCCGGGCGCCGCGGGGTTCGCGGAGCGGTAGCTTAAGCGGAGCGAAAGCCTTCACATCGCGAATAGCGGAGTCGTATCACCTGTGCGAAACTCCGTCTTAACTTAAAGGCGCGACGCTTAAACGTACGTTGCCAGGGGATTTTGGGGCCGGCTTTTGAAGGGAGATTAAGATGCGTATATCGAAGAGTTGCCTCGCCTGCGTGGGCGCCGTGGCACTGTTGGGCCCGTTGCGCGTCTTGGCCGCCGATACGACACCGCCCGCCGGCCAACTGGAAGAAATCACGGTCACCGCCCAGAAGCGCACGGAATCCGTGCAAGACGTGCCCCTGTCGATGACTACCTTCAGCTCCGCGGCGCTCGAGCAAAAGGCGATCAACACCTTTTTCGACTACGCGACGAAGGTGCCGAATCTCGCCTTCGCACCGACCGGCGACGGCGTCGGCACCGCGCGTACGATTTCGATTCGCGGTGTGTCGGGCAACAATGTCACGGGGTTCTACGTGGACGACACGCCGCTGCCCGATTCGCTCGATCCGCGAATTCTGGACATCGATCACATCGAGGTGTTGCGCGGACCGCAGGGCACCCTCTACGGCGCACGTTCGATGGGCGGCTTGGTGCGCCTGGTCACCACGGAACCGGATATGAACAATCTCAGCGGGGTCGTGCATACCGGGGTGTCCTCGACCGAGCGCACCGACCAGGCGAACTGGACCGGCGACGGGGTGGTCAATATCCCGATCATCCAGGACAAGGTTGCACTGAGATTGAGCGGCTTTTACGACTACGAGGCGGGCTACTTCAAGCGCACCTTCTGCACCGATCCGGCGTCGGCCGTGAACCTTTCTTGCACGCCCTTGGCGACCAGCGGCATTACGACCGTCAACAACGTCGGCGCGATCGACACCTACGGCGGCGCCGCGAGCCTCACCGTGAAGCCCATCGATTCCTTGACGATCACGCCGAGGATCATGCTGCAGCGAACCGACTACAACGGGTTTCTGATGTCGGACTACCTGACCGATCGGGGCAACGGCATCGGCTACCCCGTCCCGACGCCCGCGACCGGCGCTCCCACGCCCGCCACGATGATTCCGAACGACTTCACCCAGGCGCGCTGGTTCAACGTTCCGGAAGGCGGCTTCGATGATTGGGCGTTGTCGTCGATCGCCGTGCACTGGAAGACCAATGTCGGCGAGCTGGTCTCCTCGAGCTCTTATTTCTCTCGCAAAGTGATCGAAACCGAGGACGAGAGTGACTTCGTGTATGCGGCGATCACTTCGAACCCCGGCCATGGCCTGCCCCCCGGCGAACCGCAGCCGGGCGGCATCACCGAAGAGAAGGATTATCAGGAGTTCGTTCAGGAAATCCGCTTCGTCTCTGCTCTCTCGGGGCCGGTGCAATTCGTCGCCGGCGGCTTTTACTCGGACCTGCACGGCCGTTTGCCGTTTGCGGCTTATTATCCGCCGGCGACGGTGCCGGGGGTCGATTTGACCCTGACCGGCGCCCCCGGGGTTGAGATCACTCCGGGCTACCCGAACCTGATCTTCGCGCAGGACTTCCACTCAGAGATCAAGGAGCCGGCGGTGTTCGGAGAGCTGTCCTACCAGCCGATCGAGCCCTTGAAGCTGACGGCCGGTCTGCGCTGGTATCAGGTGAAGGAGACCTCGGAAGGCTATGAGGCGGGACTGGCCACCGGCGGCGGCCCGGTCATCGAGAATCCGTCGATCAGCCAGACCCAGAGCGGCGTCAACCCGAAATTCGAGGCGGACTATCACCTCAATCCGGACGACATGGTCTATGTCAACATCGCCAAGGGCTACCGGCCCGGCGGCCAGGTGCCGATCGTACCGGCGGGCGAACCGGGCACCGCGACCGACTGCGTCGCGGCGCTCAAGCAAGTCGATCCCAACATCACCATCCAGAACACACGCAGTTTTCAATCCGACTCGCTGTGGAACTATGAGCTCGGCGCCAAGACCGCTTGGCTCGATCGTCGCGTCACCATCGATGCGGCCGGCTTCTACATCAAATGGAAGGACATCCAGCAGGAAATTCTGCTTTCCTGCGGATTTCAATACACGGCGAATGCCGGCGCCGCGGAAAGCAAGGGCGGGGAACTGGAAATCCGCGCGAGGCCGGTCGATCCGTTCGAAATCTCGCTCGCCGCGGGCTATCAGAATGCGACCATCAGCGAAACGGGCGCAGGGTCGCCGCAGCAGGTGGGCTCGCCGATCTATCAGGTGCCCAACTGGACCGGAAACGGAGCGATGTCGTATACGACTCAGTTGCCGGGCGACTGGAGACTGGTCAGCGGCACCGACTATTCCTACATCGGCAGAAGCTACAGCGGCAACAACACCCCCGCCGACCCGCGCCTGCGGCCCTCGTACCGACTCATCAATGCGCGCTTCGCGTTGGATCACGACAAGTTCGAGGTGGCGCTCGTCGGCAAGAACCTGGCCGACGAGGTGGCGAATCTCGGCGACAGCCGCTCGATCGCGGCAGAGGTGCCGGGCCGGCCGCGGTTGTTCGTGAACCAGCCGCGCACCATCGGCCTCGATTTCACGCAAAAGTTTTAGCAAGCGCCTTAAGCGCGTCGCCGGGCATTACCCGGCGACGGCGCCCGGGCAATCACCCAACGTGCATCCGCGTTCAGCGGATCGGCCGCGCGTAGACCTGTTTGCCTTGGAACCAGGTCTCCAATACCTGCGTGCGCATGATGTCTTCCGCGTGTCCGGAGTCCGCCAGCCGCAGGATATCCCGGTCGACGACGATGAAATCGGCCGATTTCCCGGCCTCCAATGATCCCGCGACCTCGTCGCGGTGAAGGAACCGCGCGCCGTTGATGGTGTAGGCGTCAATCAGATCGCGAATGCTCACGGCTTGAGAAGGGTTCTGCGGCTGCTGCCCCGGCAGGCGGCGGGTGACACCGACCGCCATGTTCACGAAGGGCTGCGGATCGCGAGTGTCGACCGGCGCATCCGATCCGGCCACCAAGATTCCGCCGGCCTCTTTGACGGCTTTGAAAGGATAGACGTTCGACTCGTAGTAGCCGCCGGGCGCGTTCAGAGCCGCATAGCTGTTGCCGGTGACCTTGTCGATGAACGGTATGATGCTCATGTCGTAATCCTGTTCGGCAACCGCCCAGGAGTAGGTGAACGCCACATAGAGATGAACCTTGCCGATGCGCGCCACATCCGAGGGCTGCGCAAGCTGCACGTGCGCGAGCCCGTCGAGCTGGCTCGACACCCCGTCGACCGCGCGCGCGGCTTCCAAGGCGTCCAACGCCAATTTTAACGTTCCGTCGCCGATCACGTGAATGTGCAGACTGAAGCCCGCCAGATGAAATCGCTTCACGAATTCGATGATGACCGCGGGATCGTGCTGCAGCCGGCCGTAGGAGATCGCGCATTGCCCCGGATGATAATGATGTGCGGCGATGAACCGTGCCACTGCCGCCGAGTCGGCGTAATTCGCGGGGTTGCCGCGCGCCTCCTTGCAGACCTCGGAGTCGGTATCGACGTAGCCGGTGACGGTGAGCTTCCCCGCCTTGTCCTTGCCAAAGATGGGCTGCCGGTACGGATGCAATAACAACGTGTTCGGCAGGGTGGGAGGCACGGCATATGGGTTCCCTTCCATGGAACCGTCAGCGAACAGCTTGATGACGTCGGCCCGAATCAGCGGATCCGATGCGTATCTGGCGCGCACTTTTTGGGCGCTCGCGACCATCCGATCGTAGTCGACCTTGCCGTCTGCGCTTTTCATCTCCTCAGGGTCGTAAAATTGAGCGAGCGTCGCGCGCGCCGTGAGCTTGCCTTCGCGCTCCAGGGCGTCGTACAGCTCCAAGTATTGCGGTTTCACCATCGCGTCCAGAAAGCCGGTGATGCCGGCGGCATTGAGGAGGCGCGGCAGCTGCGCTCTGGCCTTCATCGTCTCCGGAAACAGCGCCTCCAGCAGGTCGGGCGCCCTCAGCAGGTGACGCGCATCCTCGTTCACGGCGCCGTTCGGATTGCGGTCCGCGTCGACGCCGACGAATTGCCGGTATGCGGCGAAATCGCCCGCCAGGGTGGCCTTCGATAAACCGACGACGTCGCCTTTGTCATTGATCGCCCGGCCGAGCCCCACGCTGTTGAAGGCGCCGTGATGACCGTCATTGCCGAGAAGCTGAATCGCGACAGTCGCCGACGCCTTGTCCAACGCCGCCCGCAACGCCGGGTAATCCGCATCCGGCTGATTGCCATCGGAGAAGTTCCACTGATGCACGCTCAGCCAGCCGCCCTCGGGTACGTTGAATTGCTTGAGGCAGCTTCGGACAAAGGCCGAGAGCTCGCGCAGCGTCTTTTCGCGGCTGTCGAGGTCACAGACCTTGACCGGTACGATTCCGAGCGGATGAATGTGCGAATCGAACAGACCCGGAAGCACCAGCCGACCGGCCAGGTGCACGACCTTGGTCTGCGGTCCGATCCAGGGCTTCGCATCGTTGGATGATCCGGTGAAGACGATCTTGCCGTCGCGAACGGCCAGCGCGTCGACCACCGTGCGCTTCTGATCGACCGTGTAGATCTTGCCGCCGTCGATGACGAGATCGGCGGGCCCCGTGACGCCGGCGGCCATGCTCAAGTGCGCCGCGCCGAGTATGACGAGCCCCGCAACGCCGCTGCCGGCGCGAAAAATAGCCATCAACCGTCCCCTAACGATTGATGCAACCGGGCTGCGCCCGCGGCTCACTTTGCGACGTTCAACACCTGGATGGTGGTGTATTCCTTGAGGCCGTCGACGTTGAACTCGACGCCGATTCCGGAATTCTTCACCCCGCCGAACGGCGCCAGCGGATGCAGGACGCCGTGCTGGTTGACCCAGGCGGTGCCGCATTCCAGGCGCGCCGCGTAACCCGCCGCGACGTTGACGTCGTCGCCCCAAACCGACCCCCCTAGGCCCACGTTGAGCGAGTTCGCGCGCTCGATGGCTTCCTCGACCGTCTTGTATTTCAAAATGGGAATCGCGGGCCCGAATTGCTCTTCCTTGACCACACGCATGTCGTCACGGGCATCCGCGATGACGGTGAGCGGATAGAAAAAGCCGGGCGTCGACGGTTTGACGCCCCCGGTCACGATGCGGGCCCCCTGCGCGCGGGCCTCATCGACCATCGATGCGACCTTGCTGCGCTGCCCTTCGTTGGACACCGGTCCGATCAAATTCTTGGCGTCGAGACCGTTGCCGACGGGGATCTTCGACACGTAGTCGGCAAACTTCTGGACCACTTCCTCGTATTGGCTCTCGTGGACATAGAGCCGCTTCAGCGCCGCGCAGGTCTGGCCGGCGTTGATGAAGCATCCCCAGAAGAGCTTTTCGAGCAGCGGCGTGATGTGGGTGCCGGGAAGCACGATGCCCGCGTCGTTGCCGCCCAATTCGAGCGTCACGCGCCGCAAAGCCTCCGCTGCCGCGCCCATGATTTTCTTGCCCGTGGCGATCGAACCGGTGAACACCGTCTTGTCGATGCCTGGATGCCGCGACAGATGATTGCCGATTTCCGCGCCGCCGGTGACCACGTTGAGCACGCCCGCGGGCAACACTTCATTCATCAGCGACACCAAGCGCAGGGTGGACAACGGGGTGAACGGTGACGGTTTGATCACCACGGTGCAGCCGACGCGCAGCGCCGGCACGATGTGCCAAATGGCGATCATCAGCGGCCAGTTCCAGGGGGTGATCGATCCGACCACCCCGATCGGCTTGCGCCGCACGACGATTTTGCCGGCCGCATCGTCCTGAATCGTCTCTTCCGGCAACTTGAGGCCCGCCGTGACGCGCGTCCAGGCCGCGGCGCCGCCGACCTCGAGATTGGCTCCCGGACCGCTTTGCGTCTTGCCTTGCTCGCGCGTCACCAGTTCCGAGAGCTCTTGGTGGTGGCGCTCGATCAAATCCGCGATGGCGTTGAGCTTCGCGACGCGCTCGGCATCGGCCAGACCCGACCACGACGCGAAGGCGCCGCGCGCGGCCGCCACAGCGGCGTCGACGTCGCGCGTGCTCGCTTCGGGGCACGCCGCCAACACGGTACCGTCGGCGGGATTCAGGACGTCGAACGTCTTCGCGGTGGGTACGGATCGTCCGGCGATGGTGAGCGTATAGGCCTGCATGAAACTTCCTCGTGTTGGTGCCCGTATAGCTTAAGCGAATCGGCGCTTGCCGCCCGCCCCAACAGGATACCGAGGGACGCATGCGGGCGCGAGCATTTGCTCCGCCGATTTGCGCACCGCGGATAGCAGAGTCGCTTTTCCTATGTCAAACTCGCGCGACGTATGCGCCTCCGACTGCCGCAAGCCGGCTCCGCGATCGGTAAATTTTCTTGCCTCTTGGGCTGCGCACTAATCGCATGGGCGTTGCCCGTTGGAACTGCGCGCGCGGATCTTCCCTCGGACGTCGAACAGGGTCCCAAGGTCGCGACGCTTCCGGTGCCGGCATCGAAACACTGGGTATGGGTCAACGACTTCGTATTTCCGCACATGACCGACGGGTCGGCCTATCTCGTCGATGGCGACACCGGCCGATACTTGGGGACGCTGAGCACCGGCTATGGGTTCGCGGCTGTGGTGCTCTCGCGAGACGGCAAGATCATCTATTCGCCGGAAACCTATTTCTCGCGCGGCACGCGCGGCACGCGCACCGACGTCGTCACCCTGTACGATCCCGGCACGCTCGGCGTCATCGACGAGATCCCGATTCCGCCCAAGCGCTCGTCCAATCTGCCGATGATCGCCAACGCCGTATTGACGGACGATGACCGGTTTCTAGTGATCTATAACTTCAATCCGGGGCAGTCGGCCACGGTCATCGACACCAAAACCCGCCAGGTCGCGGGCGAAATCGAAACTCCGGGCTGCGCGCTCGAGTATCCGACCGGACCGCGCTCGTTCTTCACGGTATGCGGCGACGGCTCGCTGTTGATGGTGGTGCTCGACGAGCACGGCGCGGGCCGGCAGAACCGCACGGAGCCTCTGCTTCCCATGGGCGTGGATCCGGTGACGGAGAGAGCCGTTCGCATCGGCAACATCTGGTATTTCGTGTCGTTCGACGGGCGCATCTTTCCACTCAACGTCGATGCGCAACATGCCTCGGTCGGAGCCGCCTGGTGGTTGACTTCGGAGGCCGAGCGCAAGTCCGGCTGGCGTCCCGGCGGCTCGCAACAGCTCGCGGTGAATGTCCACAATTCGCGCCTGTACGCCATCATGCATCGCGGCGGCATCGAGACGCACAAGGATCCGGGCAAGGACGTGTGGGTCTTCGATGTGTCGACGCGGCAGCGCCTACAGCAATTTACGCTGAAGAACTTGGCCGGGTCGATCCAACTCTCGAGCGATGATCAGCCGCTGCTGTACAGCATCTTCATCGGCGCCACGGATCTCGACGTCTACGACGCGTCGAGCGGCCGGTTTCTGCGGACCGTCGAGCACATCGGCACGAGTCCGACGATCATGGTCACGCCCTGGAGTCGCCCTTGATCGATCCCGCGGCCGGATACTTGATCGTTTTCGGCATCGCGCTTCTGTTTGCGCTTGCGGGCAGCCATAAATTGAGAAACCTCGCCGTGTTTACCGAAGTCTTCTGCGAATATCGAGTGCTGCCCGAGCCTTTAGCGCAGCGCTCGGCATGGCTCATCCCCGCCGTGGAACTTGGCATTGCGCTCGCGCTGCCATGGCAGGTCGGCCGGCCGTGGGCGCTGATGGCCGCCATCGGGCTCCTTATCGCCTACGCGTCCGGCATTTCGCTCAATATCGCCCGCGGCCGGCGCGAGCTCGATTGCGGTTGCGGTGCAAGCGGCAATCGCCGTGCCATCGCACCTTGGATGGTGTGGCGAAACCTGGTGCTCTCGATCGCTCTCGCCGTTGCCGCGCTGCCGTGGATCACCCGTCCCTTGAGCGGCCCCGACGTGTTGACGCTGATCGGCGGGCTGACCGCGGCCGCCATGCTCTACGCAGCCATTGACCGATTGCTCGGCGACGTGGCTCCGAAGACCGTCGCCTTGATGGGGAGGCCATCGTGACGGCGCTCGCCGTCTCCAATGCGACGCTGTGGGTCGTCGTGATCGGGCTTTGCCTCGCCTTGCTGGCGGTCGTGCGGCAGCTCGGGGTTCTGCACGAGCGCATTGCGCCGGTCGGGGCTCTCATGCTGGCGAAGGGACTCAAGGTCGGCGAAATCGCGCCGATAATCGAGGTGCAGGATCTCGAAGGCCGCTCGCTCGCCTTGGGCGCTGCGCGTGCCGACCAGCGCGCGACCTTGCTCATGTTCGTGTCGCCGACTTGCCCGGTGTGCAAGGCGTTGCTTCCGGTGCTGAAATCCAGCCTCGCCTCGGAGCGCGAGTGGCTCGACATTATTTTGGCGAGCGACGGCGAGACCGCGAGACAACGGGAGTTCGTGCTGGCGCATCGCCTGGGCGGCTTTCCTTACGTCGTTTCGGCCCCCCTCGGCATGGCCTACCAGGTGAGCCGATTGCCGTTTGCGGCGCTGATCGACGCGCAAGGCGTGCTGCGCGCGCGCGGAATCGTCAACTCGCGCGAACATCTGGAAAGCCTGTTCGAGGCCAAACGCTTAGGGTTCGCATCCATACAGGATTATTTTGAAGCGGCGGCGCAGCATCAGGCCGCTTGAGGGTCGACCGATGAAATGGTTGGATGTGTTTGCGGAAAATTCGGCCCGGGCGCTTGCACGGCGCACTTCACGGCGCAGCGTGCTCGCCGGACTCGGCTCATTTTTGCTCGGAGCCGCCGCGGTTCCGCTGCTCCCCGTTGCACGCGGCGCCGACACGCGGCCGAAGGGGGATGCGCCCAATGCGGATCCCGGCGACCCATTGTCCTGCGACTACTGGCGGCACTGCGCCATCGACGGCTTCATATGCGGATGCTGCGGAGGCTCGCAATCGATGTGTCCGCCCGGCACCGACATGTCCGCGGTCACCTGGATCGGCACCTGCCACAACCCCAGCGACGGGCTCGAATACGTGATCTCCTATAACGACTGCTGCGGCAAGAGTTCTTGCGGCCGTTGCTTCTGCAATCGCAACGAGGGTGACTCTTCGTTGTTCCAACCCGGGAAATCCAACGATTACAACTGGTGCTCGGGTAATTCCAAGGCGAACATTCCCTACCATTGTTCAACGGCGCGCATCGTCGGTGTCGCGAGGTAGCGGCCGGCGCGCACCGTTGTCCGCGCGGATCGGCATGGCGTTCGCGGCGGTGGCGCTTTCATCGGCGAGTTCGAACGCCGCCTGGGCCTATCAGCCGATCGTCAATTTCCAATTGCACTGCATGGGGTGCCATCTCGCCGACGGGTCCGGCGAATCGGGTAGAGTCCCCTCGATCCGCCGTTCGCTGGTGCTGTTTTCCGGGACGCCGGAGGGCCGGGAGTACGTCATCAGGGTGCCGGGCGTCGCGCAATCGCCGCTCTCCGACGAGGCGACGGCGACGCTGCTCAATTGGATGGCGAGAAATTTAAGCGACCTCCCCCTGCCACCGGACTTCGTCGAATATTCCGCGGCGGAGGTTCGGCGTTGGCGCGCAGAACCGCTGGCGGAGGTCAGCGTGATGAGAGCGCGCCTGATGAACGACGCGCCCCGTGAGCGTCACGGCGCAGCGAACCCTCGGTAGCCATATGCGAGGCGGTAGTAGTAACGACGGACGAACTCGTCGCCGCGCATCACGCTGCCCTCGGTGACCGGCTCCAGCCGCTCGACGCTCGACTGCAACAGCCCACCCGCCAGTTCGTCGCGGCTCCAGGCGACCAGCAGCAGCGTGCGCCCGCGCTCGGCCGCCGGCGGAAACCAGCGCTCGTACATCAGGCCCATTTGGCCGAACAAATGCCCGCTCGATGTCTCCCTGACCGATTGGCCGCGATCCGGTGCGTAGAATGCGAGCTCGCTCGCGATCGCGTAGCGATCCATGCCGACGATCAGGGGATCGCTTCCGGAGGTTTTGGCGATCGCCCCGGCGATTCCGTGTATCTCGCGGCCGAGCTCGCGCCAGCCCACCGGAACGAGCTCCGCGTGATTGCCGTAGCCCAACCCGGGAATGCCGAGCACCAGGTGGTACAGCCCGGCCCCGTAAAGCACCAGCAGGGAAAAGAGGGTCGGGGTCCAGGCGTTGCGAATCCAGGATCGCAGGCTGGTCTGAAGCATCTGACCGGAATGCACGATGCCGAATGCCAGCGCCGGCACCGCGGCGATCCACGGAGCGCCGGTCCAATCGAGTTTGACTTCGTGGCGCAGGCTGAATGCCGTGAACACCGCCAGCGGCACCAGGATCGCCATTTGAATGAAGCGCCACGCGCGCCGCCGGTCGAGGGGCACATCTTGCCCGGCAAGGCGCGGCGCCGGGCCGCCCAAGAGGACCGCTACGGCCGCGACCCCGGTCGGCGTCAGCAAAACCACGGCGGAGGCGATGAGCTTATGCAGCGCGAACCGCGGCCGTTCCGCGAGGCGGCGCGAAGTTTGAAACGCGAAGGAAGCCCATTCATGCTGAGCATTCCAGACGATCACGGGGGAAAAAACCGCTAACGCGAGCGCCGCCGCGCCGTAGGGTTGCCAACGGCGCAACCACTGGCGGGCGCGCGCATCGAACAGCATGAACAAAAAGGCCGACAGGCCCAACAGGCCGATCGTGTACTTCGACAGCATCCCCAACCCCAGGCACAGGCCGACGCCCCACCAGGCATTGGCGCGCTCGGCGATGAGCGCGCGCTCCAGGAAATACACCGCGGCGATCCACGCGGCCGTGAGAGGCGCGTCCGGCGTCATGATCATGCCGGCCAAGAAAAAGAACGGCAGTGTCTGCAGCAATACGACGGCCACCAGGGCACTCGGCTCGCCGAAGAGGTTCCGGGTCAGCCGGTAGGCGAACAGCGAGGAAACGGCGCCGCAACCCATGGCGCCTACGCGCACACCGAATTCCGTCGCGCCGAACACGGCCGTCCCCAGCCAGATCAACCATCCGACCATCGGCGGATGATCCAGGTATCCGATATCGAGATGGCGCGAATAATTCCAGTAGTAGGTTTCCTCCGGCATGAGCTCGACCTGCGCGCCGTAGATCAAGCGCAGCGCGGAGGCGACAACGACGACGCCCACGGCCACTTCACGCCAACCCGCGCCGCCGCCGGGATTCCAGGTCGAAAACGCAGCGCAGTACCGGTATCCCGGACGCAGCACCGCCGCGGTCGCAACCGCGGCGATCACGATCGCCGCTTGCCCCTGCCAGCCGAAACTGCTCGTCAGCAACGCGAATACGCCGCTGCGCAAAAAAAATGCCAGCAGGGTCACGACAACCACATGGGCGCCCAAGGCCGTGTCCCAACTGCGTCCGCTCGCCGCCATCTGCGCGCGTGCGGACTTAAGGTAGCCGAATGCGACGGCGATGAGAAAACCGCATAACTGGCTGCGCGCGGGCGATGCGCCCAGCGCGGCGGCCGCAAAGTAGCCGACCAGATCGAGGACCGGTCCGAGCATGGCCGAGGCTGCGAAAGTAGGCCGCTTCATGGTTTTATTTTTCCCCGCACCGCGCACCCGCCGGCCGCGTGCGGTTCCGGCGGTTTCTCCTCTCTTGAATTATCCCGGCTCGACCCTACATTTCCCCCAAGGCGCCCGGACATCCCCGGGTGCAATTGTGGCACGTTCAATCATAGGAGCATTCGTCATGAGCAATGGGGTCCGACAGAATCCATGGAGCCTAATGCCGCGTCTACAGGACGAGATCAACCGGCTATTTGGCAACTTAAATGAAAATGACAGCAGTTCCGCCACCGCCGCCTGGGTACCACCTGTGGATATCCATGAGTACGGCGATCGTTTCGAACTGTACGTTGACCTGCCGGGTGTCGAACCCAGCAAAGTCGATTTGACGCTGGAGGACGGGGTATTGACGCTCTCCGGTCAGCGCACCGAAGAGAGCAACGAGGGCAAGGATACGGACATCCAGTATCGGCGCACCGAGCGCAGCCACGGGCATTTTCATCGGCGCTTCGTACTGCCGGACACCGCCGACAGCCAGGGCGTGAACGCGACCGGCAAAAACGGGGTGCTCACGGTCACCATCGCGAAGCACCCGAAAGCCCTGCCGCGGCGGATTCAGATTTCAGGCTGAGGGCCCCATCGGTCCGGGACGGTGCGGAGCGGCTCCTCACCGCTTCCGGACACCGATGCCCCGATGCGTACCATATGGCGATTTCTGCTCGGGGAACTCGATAGCGCCATCGCGAAGCTCGAGAAGGGTCCTCTGTCGGATCATGCGGTGCATGAGTTTCGCAAGGAGTTGAAGCGGGTGCGTGCCGCCTTGCGCTTGCTGCGGCCTTGTCTGGGTTCTCGTGCCTATCGTCGCGAAAACGCCGTGGTTCGCGATGCGGCGCGGCACTTGACCCCGATGCGCGATGCCGCGATATTGCCGCAAGCCCTGCGCCGGTTGCGGGCCCGGAAGGACGGGAAAAACGGCGGTAGGTTTGCGGCGTACCTGGACCGGGTGCTGCGACAAGAGGAGCGCGCCGCGCGCCGGCAGTTGCCGTCGAGCGAACTCCGTGCCGCGGCACGGGAATTGCGTGCGTTCAAACGCCGGATCGAAGCACTTCCGGCATCGCGGCTCGGTCGAGCGACTCCAAACAGCGGCCTCGATCGCACCTACAAATCCGGTCGCAACGCCTTGGCGAGCGTTACCCTGCAAGCCACCGATGAGCACCTCCACGAATGGCGCAAGCAGGTCACGTATCTCGCGAATGAGCTTGAATGCATGGCACCGCCCGATTCCAAAGGATGTGCCGTGCGCCTCGAACGGTTCCGCCGGCTGGCGCGGCGCTTGGGCGACGACCACGATCTCGCCGTGTTGAACCGCAAGATATTGGAATTTTCCAAACTACCGGATCCCACGGCGGCAAACGGCGCGCGCCAAAACGACGGCGCGCAGGAATTGGCGAGCCGCATTGCGCGCCGGCGCGAGGCGTTGCAAAGCAAGGCATTTCGCCTCGGTCAGCGGCTGTACGCCCGCCGGCCGCGCCGCATCGCGGCAACCTGGTCGCCGCTCTTCCCGGCCTGAGGGCGCCATATACCGATCTAACTCTCATTTCCGGTAATTTCCAACCCGAAAGCCCTGATTAATAGAGCTTTTTGGGATCGGCCGCACGATGGTTTGGGACCACAATATGTAAATTCGGTCCATGTTCAGCGCTTGGCCAAAGCGTGATGGCCGAATGCCCGCCGGCGCCAGCCCCGGTGGCCTCGCCCGTGCTTTCTCGCCGCGAGCGATTGTGCGTGCGATCGGCCTGTTCGCACTGCTGAACTTCGGGTTGGCACTGCCGGCACAGGCCAGCACCTGTGCACCGGCGGCGACGCGCGGCACGGCACCCAGCGACTATCAAAATTATTGCTGGCTCGATTTCACCGGTTACAACGATGCGCTCGCGCAAGCCGGCGGCCAACCATTCAGTTTCACGCTGCCCGACGGTTCGACCTTGAGCCTGACGCTGCAGGTCACGACGAACCGCGGCAATCCGGCGCTCAACGCCCACAGCGTACCTTCGTGGAGCGGATCCGCGATCGGCAACAGCGGATTCAACGGGATTCCCGGCAATCCCGTTCTCTATGAATCGCAGAACGGATCGACGGTGACCGTCGTCCTCAACAACATCAGCGTGACGCCGCCCTTGGGGAGCGGCGTGACCGACACCTACGCCATCATCGCCGCCGACGGCGAATCGAGCAACCAGAACGAATCGCTGCAGTTCACGACCAACGGCAACGCATGGGCACAGGTTGCGCAAATCCCGAACGGCAGCAATTACCCCACCGTCGCGGGCGTGGGCAGCGCAACGGTGACCGAAACCGGCGTCGCCGGCACCGTGGGCAGCTTCGCATTCGCCTCATTCAACAACCCGACCCAAATCACGGCGACGATGGTGGGCGGCGGACTGCAGGGCGCTATATTCGCGGTCCGCTATGCCTCGATGTCGGTGACCGCGCAATTCAACGGCGCGCGCGCCAATCCCGCCGACCAATTCGTCTACAGCATCAAGACCCTCGGCGGAACCACTCTCGCCACGGGCACCACGACCGGCGCGGGCGCCGGTCCATTTCCGGCAGCGAGCCTGTCGACCATCGCCGCTGGGTATCCGTTTGTCGTGTCCGAGGCGCAGGCGCCGGGCAGCGTCAGCCCGATCGCCGACTATGCTCAGTCCCTGACCTGCACGAACCAGGCTACGGGCAGCTCCACGACCGCGCTGCCCAACAATTTGGTGGCCAACACGTACACGTTTCCAGGTCTGCAATACGGGGACGCCATCAGCTGCGTATTCACCGATACCGCCAACCGCACCAATCTCACGATAGCGAAGAGCGGACCGGCGAACGTCAACGCGGGCGCAGCGGTCGCGTACACGCTCGTGGTCAGCAATTTGGGTCCGCTCAGCGCCGCGGGCGCCTTGGTGCAGGATCCCGCGGTCGCCAATTTCAGCGCCAGCAGCGTTGCCTGCACCGGCGCTTCCGGCGGCGCCGTGTGCCCCGCCATTGCCCAATTGACGATTGCCAATCTGCAGGGCGCGGGCATCGCCATTCCCACACTGCCGAGTGGCGGCGCCGTCACCTTGGTCGTGAGTGGAACCGCGGGCACCGCCAACATCACCAACACCGCCGCGATCAGTGCGCCGCCGGGGGTCATCAACAGCAACCCCACACCGACATCGACCGCGACGACCACGGTCACAGCGTCGGCGGACCTCGCGACCTCGCTCAGTTTCCCCGCGAAGGTGAACGCGGGACAGCCGGTCTCGGGCACGGTGTCATTCACCAACAACGGTCCGAGCACCGCGAGCGGCATCACGTACACTTTGAGCGTCGCGGCCAATCTCGCGGTGGCGCCGACGCTCACCGGCCTGCCCGTGGGCGCGAGCTACGCCTACGTGCCCGCCACCGGTGCGATCACCTTGAGCGCCATGCCGGCGACGCTTGCGTCCGGGGCGAACGTCGGCCCGATCACCGTCGGCTACACGCAGCCGGGATCCGCGACCTCCACGGTCAGCGCCTCGATCAACTCGACGACCGCCGACCCGAATCCCGCCAACAACTCCGCCACGGCCACGATTACCGGCGCAGCCGTCGCCGACCTCGCCGCCAAATTGACTTTTCCGGCCACCGTGAACGCGGGTCAGCCGGTCTCGGGCACGGTGTCATTCACCAACAATGGGCCGAGCACGGCGATCGGCATCACCTTCACCTTGAGCGTCGCCGCCAATCTCGCGGCGGCGCCGACGGTGACTGGACTGCCGGTGGGCGCGAGCTACGCCTACGTTCCCGCCACCGGCGTGATCACCTTGAGCGGCATGCCGGCGACGCTCGCCGCAGGCGCGAACGTGGGCCCGATCACCGTCGGCTACACGCAGCCGGGATCCGCGACGTCCACCGTCAGCGCCTCGATCAACGCGACGACCACCGACCCGAATCCCGCCAACAACTCCGCCACGGTCACGATTACCGGCGCAGCCATCGCCGACCTCGCCGCCAAATTGACTTTTCCGGCCACCGTGAACGCGGGTCAGCCGGTCTCGGGCACGGTGCTGTTCACCAACAATGGCCCGAGCACGGCGAGCGGCATCACGTACACCTTGAGCGTCGCCGCCAATCTCGCGGTGGCGCCGACGGTGACTGGACTGCCGGTGGGCGCCAGCTACACCTACGTTCCCGCCACCGGCATGATCACCTTGAGCGGCATGCCGGCGACGCTCGCCGCAGGCGCGAACGTCGGCCCGATCGGCGTCGGCTACACGCAGCCGGGATCCGCGACCTCCACGGTCAGTACCTCGATCAACGCGACGACCACCGACCCGAATCCCGCTAACAACTCCGCCACGGTCACGATTACCGGCGCAGCCGTCGCCGACCTCGCCGTGAAACTGACTTTCCCGACCAACGTGAATGCCGGTCAGCCGGTCTCGGGCACGGTGCTGTTCACCAACAATGGGCCGAGCACCGCGAGCGGCACCACATACACCTTGAGCGTCGCCGCCAATCTCGTGGTGGCGCCCACGGTAACCGGCCTGCCCGCGGGCGCCACCTTCAGTTACGCGCCGGCCACCGGCGTGATCACCTTGAGCGGCATGCCGGCGACGCTCGCCGCAGGCACGAACGTCGGCCCGATCAGCGTCGGCTACACCCAGCCCGCCTCGGGAACTTCGGTCGTGACCGCGTCGATCAACTCGACGACCACCGATCCGAATCCCGCCAACAACTCCGCCACCGTCACGATCGGCGGAACGATGATCGCCGACGTCGCGACCACGCTTGCCTTCCCGGCGACCGTGAACGCGGGACAGCCGGTCGCGGGCACGGTGCTTTACACCAACAATGGCCCGAGCACCGCGAGCGCCACCACATACACCTTGAGCGTCGCCGCCAATCTCGCGGTGGCGCCGACCTTGACCGGCCTGCCCGCGGGCGCAAGCTACGTCTACGCGCCCGCCACCGGCGTGATCACCTTGAGCGGCATGCCGGCGACGCTCGCCGCCGGTGCGAATGTCGGCCCGATCACCGTCGGCTATGTCCAACCCGCCTCGGGAACTTCCGTCGTTACCGCGTCGATCAACTCAACGACCAGCGATCCGAATCCCGCCAACAACTCCGCCACCGTCGCCATCGGTGGAGCGATGGTCGCCGACGTCGCCGTGAAGCTGACTTTCCCGGCGACCGTGAACGCGGGACAGCCGGTCTCGGGCACGGTGCTGTTCACCAACAACGGACCGAGCAGCGCGAGCGGCATTACCTTCACCTTGAGCGTCGCCGCCAATCTCGCGGTGGCGCCGACGCTCACCGGCCTGCCCGCGGGCGCCACCTTCAGTTACGCCCCGGCGACCGGCGTGATCACCTTGAGCGGCATGCCGGCGACGCTCGCCGCAGGCGCCAACGTCGGCCCGATCAGCGTCGGCTACACGCAGCCGGGATCTGCGACGTCCACGGTCAGCGCCGCCATCACGACGACGACCATCGATCCCAATCTCGCCAACAACTCCGCCACGGCCACGATCACGGGCATCGCCGTCGCCGACGTCGCCGTCAAACTGAATTTTCCAGCCACCGTCAACGCCGGTCAGCCGGTCTCGGGCACGGTGCTTTACACCAACAATGGACCGAGCACCGCGAGCGGCACCACGTTCACCTTGAGCGTCCCCGCCAATCTCGCAGTGGCACCGACGCTCACCGGCCTGCCCGCGGGCGTCACCTACAGCTACGCGCCTGCCACCGGCGTGATCACCTTGAGCGGCATGCCGGCGACCCTCGCGTCCGGCGCGAACTTAGGCCCGATCAGCGTCGGCTACACGCAGCCGGGATCCGCCACTTCCACGGTCAGCGCCTCGATCAACGCGACGACCAGTGATCCGAATCCCGCCAACAACAGCGCGACCGTCACGATTGCTGGATCGGCCGCCGCGGACCTGGCCACCAAATTGGCTTTCCCCGCGCACGCCAATGCCGACCAACCCGTCGCCGGCACAGTGCTGTTCACCAACAACGGCCCGAGCACCGCGAGCGGCATCGCGTTCACCTTGAGCGTCGCCGCCAATCTCGCGGTGGCGCCGACGCTAACCGGCCTGCCCGCGGGCGCGAGCTACGCCTACGTTCCCGCGACCGGCGTGATCATCTTGAGCGGCATGCCGGCGACGCTCGCCGCAGGCGCCAACGTCGGCCCGATCAACGTCGGCTACACCCAGCCCGCGGCGGCGACATCGACCGTCACGGCGGCCGTCAACAGTACGACCACCGACCCGAATCCCGCCAACAACTCCGCCACGGCCACGATCACGGGCATCACCGTCGCCGACGTTGCGGTGAAACTGAACTTTCCGGCCACCGTCAACGCCGGACAGCCGGTCTCGGGCACGGTGCTTTACACCAACAACGGACCGAGCAGCGCGAGCGGCGTCACCTTCACCTTGAGCGTCGCCGCCAATCTGGCGGTGGCGCCGACGCTAACCGGTCTGCCCGCGGGCGTCATCTACAGCTACGCGCCCGCCACCGGTGTGATCACCTTGAGCGGCATGCCTGCGACGCTCGCCGCAGGCGCCAGCGTCGGCCCGATCAACCTGAGCTACACGCAGCCCGCCTCCGGCAAATCCACCGTGCACGCGGCGATCGGCAGCACGACTGACGATCCCGATCCCGCCAACGGCAGCGCCACGCTCACCATTACCGGTACCGCAGCCGAGCTCACGGGCACGGTGTTCGTCGACAACAATCAAAACGCGATTTTCGATGCGGGCGACAGCCCCATACCCGGCGCCACGGTGCAACTGTTGGCCGGCACGCGGCTGGTGGCGAGCGCGGTGACCAATGCGGCCGGCGTGTACACGTTCACGAATCAAGCGCCGGGCCAATATTCGCTCGCCGTCATCCCGCAAAAAGGCTTCGTGTCGGACACGCCCTCGCCGGTCACGGTCACGCTGGGCGGAGCTACGCCGGGCCCGGTGAATTTTGGCGAAATTCCGGCGGGCGACGTGGGCGCGCTCGTGCTGACGAAATCCTCTCCGCTCGTGAATATCTCGGCGGGGCAATCGGTCCCTTACACCATCACCGCCAAGAATTCCCAGAGCACGGCGATCCAGAACAGCACCGTGACCGATCTGATGCCCGCGGGCTTTCGCTACTACGCCGGAAGCGGCGCGATCAACGGCAAGAAGACCCAACCCACCGTCAGCGGCCGGGAACTCGCATGGGCGCACCTGAACTTTGCGCCCGGGGAGACCAAGACATTCACGTTGGTGCTCACCGCGGGAGCCGGCGTCGGCGGCGGCGAATACGTCAACCAAGCATCCGCCTACAGCGGCCTCACGCACGGGGCCATTTCGAATCTGGCGAGCGCCACGGTGCGCATCGTCGGCGATCCGACCTTCGATTGTCCCGATCTCATCGGCAAGGTGTTCGACGATGTCAACGCCAATGGCGTGCAGGACCCGGGTGAGAAGGGCATAGCCGGAGTCCGTTTGGTCACCGTGCAGGGATTGCTGGTGACGACCGATGCCGAGGGCCGCTACCACATTGCCTGCCCCCCGATATCGAACGATTCGCCGGGTTCTAATTTCGTGGTCAAGGTCGATGAGCGGACACTGCCCTCGGGCTATCGGCTGACCACCGACAACCCCGAGACAGTGGTGCTGACCCCCGGCAAGGTCTCCAAGCTCAATTTCGGCGCCACCATTCATCACGTCGTGCGGGTCGAGGTGAACGATGCCGCCTACGACGGCGACGCGCTGCGCCCGGCGGTCGCCCAACGCCTCGACATCCTCGTGGCATCGCTGAAGGATCAAGCCTCGATCGTACGGCTGGCCTACGAGGCGACCAATGAATCCGACGCGCTGGTGAACGCGCGCCTGCAGGTCCTCAAGAGCGCGGTCGCTGCCCTGTGGAAGGCCAAGGAGTGCCGCTATCCGCTGCGCATCGAGGAAGACATCGTGCGCGGAGTGCGCAAACCATGAGCGCACGTGCACCACCTTCGCCGCACGGGCGTTCGCGCAACCGGCTCATCGGCTGCGCGATGCTGCTGCTCGCGTGGCACGCCGCAACGTGGGCCGACACCACGGACCCGCAGGATTGCCGGCGCCTGGTGGGCGGCACCCTCGCCTGCCGGCAAGAGCCCGCCGGCGAGGCGCCGCCGAATACCGAACGCGCCGACCCCAACGCACCGCCCTCCGGCGCGTTGATCAAGCGCTTGACGGCCGCAGCCGCGACCCTTCCGACGCAGCCTCCCGCCGCCACGTTGCAGCTGATCGATACCACGCAGCAAGCCAACTTCGCCTCCGGCAGCGATGCGTTGACTCCCGCCGCCGTTGCCAAGCTCGCGGCATTCGCCGCGTCCATTCGCGATTCCCACCCAGAGCGCATACTCGTCACCGCGCACACCGATTCGCAACGCCTGGTGCGCGCGGCGCGCATCCGTTTCAAGACGAACCAAGGTCTGTCCGAGGCGCGCGCCGCGCGCGTCGCGGAGTACCTGCAGGCGGCGCTCGGTTTGACGCAGGACGCGTTCGCCATCGAGGGATTCGGTGCGAGTCGACCAATCGCCCGCAACGATACCAAAGCCGGCCGCGCACGCAATCGGCGCGCTCAGGTCTACGTGTGGGTGAAGGAACCTGCGCCTCCGGAGGCGGCCGCGCCTGCGCCCGCGGCTGCGCCGGTCATCGCATCGGTCTCGAGCTGCATCGGCGATGCGGCGAACCAGATCGCCCCGGTGCGCATCACGGTGGACGGCGTTCCGGTCGATTCCCGCGAGGGTGCCAACGAGGCGGATCGGCAGCGCTGCGTCGACGTCGCGCTGGCGCGCGCCGATATTCAAATCCGCTACGATCCGCTCGAGCAGCAGCCGTTCCTCAACACCATCGCCATACCGCAGCAGGCCGTGGTCGGCAAGCCGGTGCGCTTCACCACTTATTCGAACTATTCCCGCTTCATCGCTCGGTCGGAAATGCGGCTGTTCGCACCGAATCAAAGCGTCCAGCAGAAGCCGGTCGCCGTCATTCCGGTCGACATCGGAGGATCGGCCGAGTGGGTTCCTCCCGCCTTCAACGATCCGCTGCGGCAGATCACGACGGCGCTCGCGAAGCCGCATTACGTGACCTACGTGCTGCGCGTCTATGACCGGGACGGGCATTTCGACGAAACAAAGCCGCGGCAACTCGACCTCACCGATATCGCTCCGGTGGTGACTCCCGATGCGGAAAAATTGGCGCGGGATACGCAGCGATTGGCCTATGGAGAGAACATGCGCGTATTGAACAACATCCCGGTGCACGGCGGCGCGGTGACCGTGAGCGGCAGCCATGTTCCGCCGGGCGACACGGTGACCGTACTGGACATTCCTGTGCCGCTCGACGACGACCGTCATTTCGTCTCCCGGCAGATCCTGCCCGGCGGTCCCCAACAAGTGACGGTCAAGATTTTGAATGACCGCGGCGAAGGATTGGAATTCTCACGCAATCTCACGGTGGCCACCGACGATTCGTTCTTCGTGGGTCTCGCCGACTTCACCGCCGGCGCCGGCAGCGTGAGCGGACCGATCGACTTGGTGACCGGCGACTCGAATCTCGGGCACCGCGATTTCGTGAACGGCCAATTGGCGTTTTATTACAAAGGCTTGGTCAAGGGGCAGTGGCTCTTGACGGCGGCCGCCGATACGCAAGAGCAGCCGATCCACGACTTGTTCAGCAATTTCTCCAGCAAGGATCCGCAGTACCTTTTGAGGCGCATCGACCCGGACCGCTATTACCCGGTGTACGGCGACGACAGCACGACCGTGCAGGATGCGCCGACCTCCGGCAAGTTCTACGTGCGTCTCGAAAAGGGCGACAGCTCGGTGCTGTGGGGCGACTTCAAGAGCAGCCTCACCGGTACCGACTTCATCCAATACAGCCGCACGCTGTACGGCTTGAACCTTCGCTATCGCTCGCCCGAAACCACGGCCTTCGGCGAGAAGCAGCGCTCGGTGGACGCCTTTTGGGCGGAACCGGGCACGCTGGCGTCGAGGCAGGAATTGCGGGGTACCGGCGGATCCGTCTATTACCTGCAATATCAGGACCTGTCGGTCGGCTCCGAGCAAGTATGGGTACAGATTCGCGACAAGGATTCCGGCTTGGTACTGTCCCAGACACAACTGCTCCCCGCTCAGGACTACGACATCAATTACATGCAGGGGCGCATTCTGTTGCACAGCCCGCTGCCGGCCACTGCCGGCGTGGAGACGTTCGTGCACTCCGGCACCCTCGACGGCAATCCGGTGTATCTGATCGTCACCTATGAATATGTACCCGACTTTTCCAGCCCGAGTTCGCTTGACTACGGCGGTCACGCGAGCCAATGGTTCGGAGATCACTTCGAACTCGGTTTGTCGAGCTTCCATCAAGGCGATCCGGGCGAGGAGCAGAACCTGCACGGCGTCGACGGCACGTGGCGCTATAAACCCGGTACCTACATCAAGTCCGAGTACGCCTATTCGAACGGCGTCGGCAGTCCGACGTTGACCTCGATCACCGGCGGGCTGTCGTTCAATCCGCTGACGACCAGCGGCGCTCCGGCCAACGCCGAACGCGTGGAGGCCGCCGTCGATTTGTCCGAAGTCACCGACTCGATGAAAGGACGCATCAGCGCGTACTATCAGGATCGAGGCGCGAACTTCTCGGGACCGGGGCAAATCACGCCGGGCGAGGCGGTGCGCCAGGACGGCGGTTCGATCAGCGTTCCCTTGAATGCCACGACCCAGATCGCCGGCAAGCTCGACGACAACGAATCGAGCACGCAGACCCTGCGCAGCGGCGAGCTCGGCATCGAGCACAAGCTCGACGATCACTGGCGGGTGGCATTCGGCACCCGCATCGATGATCAGCAAAACGCGGTGCCCAACGCAAGCCCCATACTGTCGCAGAACGGCGAGCGCGTCGACGCCGCGGTGACCGTCGGCTACCAACCGAGCCCCGGCAAGGTCGCGCCGGTATCCGGTGCACCGCTGGGACCCAACGCCCCGACTACCGCGAACGGAGTGCCCTCGGCCGCCCGGCCGCCGTGGGACGTTTACGGTTTCGTGCAGGACACCGCCGTGCACACCGAAACCCGCCCCGAGAACGACCGCGCGGGCTTGGGCAGCACCTACCAACTCTCCTCGGCCGCGCGCGTCGGGGCGGAGGTTTCCGACGGCGGCTTGGGATTTGGCGGCAAACTATCCACCGACTATCACATCGACGATCACAGCAATGTGTATTTGAACTACACGCTCGCGGCCGATCAGCCCGATGCGCTGAATGTCGGCCGCGAGGGCATGCTGACCACCGGCACCCGCTACCGGTACGACGACTCGACCAGCGTTTTCGCCGAAGAGCGGATGCAGACCGGCACCGGTTCGGACAGTCTCACGCGCGCCTATGGCGTCGATTTCACGCCCAACAAGCAATGGACCTACGGTTTGAAATTCGAGCACGGCACGATCTCCGATCCGCTCGCCGGAGACATCTTGCTCACGGCGGTTGGCGCCACGCTGCAGTACTCGAAGGACCGGATCAAATACGGCGGCGCGCTCGAATGGCGCGACAACGACGCGTCGGTGAACCCCGCCTGCACCGAGCCGGGAGGCGCCTGCGTGTCGACCAACGGGGCCGCCCCTGCGGCGAATGGGACCGTCCCTTCGCCCGCCGCCGTGGTCCCCTTGCCCGGTATTTCTCCTTTGCCGGCCGGCGCTTCGCGCACCCTGTTGACGCGCAACAGCCTCTCCTATCAGCTCGATCCCGACTGGCGCTTGTTCGGCAAGCTCAACTGGTCGCAGACCGAGGGCGTCCTCAACTCGACGCTCAATGCCGATTATCATGAAATCATCTTCGGAGCGGCGTGGCGGCCGGTCCGCGACGACCGCTGGAACACGCTGTTCAAGTTCACGGTGTTCGACGATCAGCCGTCGACCGCGCAGCTCAGCTCGCTCGGCAATGCCGTCGAGTATGCGCAGCAGAGCCGCGTGGCCGACATCGACACCACGTATCAAACGACCCGCTGGCTGTCCCTCGGGATCAAATACGCGATCCGCAACGGTGAGCTGAAGCCGACGCAAACCGTCGGCAATTGGTTCCCGAGCCAAGCGCAGTTGTGGGTATGGCGGGGTGATTTCCTCGTCGTTCATGAATGGGACGGCTTGCTGGAGCTGCGGCGCCTCACTATTTCAGAGACCGATGATGCGCGCACCGGAATGCTGCTCGGCGCCTACCGCCACGTGGGAAATAACTTGAAAATCGGCGCCGGCTATAATTTCACGAATTATTCCGACAATTTGACCGACCTCGACTATCGGCGGCAGGGATTTTTCATCAATACGATCGGCAAATTCTAGCGCTGAGCAGAATCCGCAAGCGCGCGCCGCACCGCGAGCGCAATCGCTTGGCGCGAATCTCCGGTTCTCAAGTCATAAGTGACTTCGAGCTGCGCGCCCATCTCGCGGGATCCGCGATTGCAAATATTGAGCGGATGGCGTCCCGGGTACTTCTCGCTCGCCGCATTGACGTCGAACCCGTCCGCGCGCAGATGCCGCGCAAGCCGCACGGTCAATTCGGTGTCGAGCCCTCCCACATGAATCAGCGATTCCCCGAGACAGCCGTGCACGGCGAGCACGATCTCGCTGCGTGCCGCCATGGCCAAACATTCCGGGTGGTCGAATTGGTGACTGGTGAGGTGCAAATCGCGGTTCGCGCCTTTCGCCTTCAGTCCCTCAAAGCTGAACAGGCTGTATTCCGCGCCCGCGACCGAATGGGCGATTTCGGAAGTGCCGACCTCGATCATGCCGCCGTGAGGCGCGACGATCAGCACCGGCGAATGCGCTCTACGGTTTGCCCTGATGCGATAATCGCGGCCCTGCACCTCGTGGCGCGCGAGTTCCTTGTACGACGAGTACTTGTTCAAACGCCGCTTATGGGTCATGGCATCACCAGCCGAGCGAGTCCATCGTACGATACGCCCAAACGGAAGGTGCCAGAAACCACGGTCTTCCGAAATAGTAGGGCCGCGAGGGGAACGGCAGATCATCGAGCGCGGTACGGCCTTGTGCTAGGCCCGCCATTCGTTGTCCGATCTTCGTGCCGAAATACGCCGCGAGCGGCACGCCTTGGCCGCAATAACCCATGCAATGGAACAGGCCGTCGCGCTCACCCAGATGCGGCATGGTATCGAACGTATAGGCGACCCAGCCCATCCATGCGTGAGTAATGCGCACCGGCCGCAACTGCGGAAATATCTCGGTCAACATCGAGCGCAATCTTGCCACGCAGGCGATCGGATCTTTCTCGGCCAACGCGGCCCGGCCGCCGAATACGATGCGCTCGCCGTCCGCGGATGGTCTGAAATACACGACGATATGCCGCGAATCGACGATGTTTCGTCCGTGCGGGATGAGCGAGAGGACCCGTTCCGCCCCCAAGGGCTCGGTGGCGATTTGGTAGCTGCCGATCGGAATCACCCGCCGCCGATGCCACGGCGACACCTTCCCCGGGTATCCGTTGGTCGCGAGCAGCACTTTGCGCGCCTTGAGCGTACCTGCGCCGGTCAGCACTTCGAAGCCCGCGCGCGAGCGCCGGATGGCGTTCACCGCGCAGCGATCGCGCACGGCGGCGCCGCTCGCCTGCGCCCGGCGCAACAGTGCGAGAAGGAGTTTCATCGGATCCACCGCCGCATCGTCGTGATACACGCAGCCGCCATGATAGTAGTCGGTCGCGATTTCCTGCCGCTGCTGCGCCCGCGGCACGACCGTGATTCTCTGCTCCAGCCCCGGTACTTGCCGCTCCGCTTCGCGCGCCATCACCGTAAAGTGACGCGCGGTGTATGCGCCGTAAAAGCATCCGCTCTCGCGCCAGTCGCAATCCACACCCTCGCGCGTCGCGAGCGATTTGAGGTACTTAAGGGCGGCGCGGGCTTCCTCGCAAATCGCGAACGCACGCTTCTCGCCGTGACGCGCACTCAATGTCTTGAGCGACGGTTTGAGGCTGTACGCCACCTGCCCGCCGTTGCGGCCGGAACAGCCGGCGCCCACTGCACCGGCATCGAGCACCAGCGTGCGCAAGCCCGCCGCCGCGGTCTCGCGCGCCGCGGAGAGGCCCGTGTAGCCCGCCCCGACGATCAGCGCATCCACCTCGGCGGGCAACGGCTGTTCGGGCAGTTCCGGCGCGGCGATCCCCTCTTGCCACAACGGCGCCGTCGTAATGTCCGCCATCGAATCGGCGCGGTTCACGCGGCTTAAGTTCCGCAAAACGTCTGCAGCACCCGTTCGGCGGGTTGCGGTGGGGCGGTATACGCCTCGAAGCGCTCCTGATCCTCGTACGGCCGCGCCAGCACCGAGAGCATCTCCTCGAAGGGTGCGAAGTCCTCGCGCTCGATCGCCGCGGCGATGACTCGCTCGATACGATGATTGCGCGGAATGAAGGCGGGATTGACCCGGCGCATCGATACGGCGCGTTCCTCGGCGGTTTGGGGCTCTCGAGCCAGGCGCGTCCGCCATCGCGCCGCCCATTCCCGGTATTCCCCCGGCTGGATGAGCGATGCGCAAAGCTGCGCGTCGGCGACCTCGGCCGCCTCCCCGGCACCAGCGGCATTGCAAAGCCGCCGGAACGTCAGCGTGTAGTCGCATTGATTGCGGTGCATGAGCTCGAGCCATGCGCCGACCAATTCCAAGTCGTCCGCTTCGCGCGTGAACAACCCGAGCTTTGCGCACATTCCCTTGAGCCAATGCTCTTCGAACTGATCGGGAAATGCCGCGAGGACCTCGTTCGCGGCGGCTACCGCGCGGCCGCCGTCGGCATCGAGCAGCGGCAATAAGGTCTCGGCAAAGCGCGCCAAATTCCATTGCGCCGCCGGCGGCTGGTTGGCGAATTTGTAGCGACCCATGCCGTCGATGGAGCTGAATACGGTCTCGGGGTCGTAGCCGTCCATGAAGGCGCAGGGTCCGAAATCGATGGTCTCGCCGGAAACCGTCATGTTGTCCGTGTTCATCACGCCGTGAATGAATCCGACATGCATCCAGCTCGCGACCAGCCTCGCCTGGCGCGCCGCGACCGAGCGCAGAAGCTCAGGATACGGACGTTCCGCCGTTTTCAGTTCCGGGTAGTGACGCTCGATCACGTAATCCGCGAGACGCTTCACGCTGCTCAAATCTCGGCGTGCCGCGAAATACTGGAACGTGCCCACCCGGACGTGGCTTGCGGCGACGCGCGTCAAGATCGCGCCGGGAAGGCCGCGCTCGCGGAACACGGTCTCGCCGGTGGCGACCGCCGCCAGCGCCCGGGTCCCCGCGATGCCCAAGGCGTGCATGGCCTCGCTGACCAGATACTCGCGCAGCACCGGCCCCACGGTCGCGCGGCCGTCGCCGTCGCGCGAGTACGCAGTGCGCCCGGCGCCCTTGAGTTGAATGTCGCGGCGCACCCCCGAGCGGTCGATCACCTCGCCCAACAGAATCGCCCGCCCGTCGCCGAGCTGCGGAACGAAATGGCCGAATTGATGGCCGGCGTAGGCCATGGCGATGGGCTCCGCGCGGATCGGCATCAAGTTGCCGGAAAAGATCGACGCCAGCGTCTGCGAGTCGAGCGCCTGCCAATCGAGCCCGAGCTCCGACGCCAATTGCTCGTTGAACTTGATCAGTCTGGGACTTGCGACCGGCACCGGACCCTGCCGCGAGAAAAAATTCGCGGGCAGCGCCGCATAGCTGTGGACGAACGCGAAGCCCGGCGCTGCCCCCTGCGAAGGCAGCGCCCCCTGCGGCGGCAGGCTGGAATGCCCGCTGAAATCGGTCTGTGCCATAGGCGCATGTTATCAGCGATCGGCTCAAAGGGTCCCGGCCGCACTCCGTGTGGGGCGCTTATGGTAATCGCCTCGCGCGGGGTGAGGCAGTTTGCGACAATGCGGCGCATGCGGACCGATGTGCGGCTGGACACCAGCCTCGAGCTACTGTTGGAGCGAGCGCCCCCCGAGCCGATCGCGCGCGTGCTCGCCACCGTGGTGTCGACGGCGGGCTCGACGTACCGCAAGGCCGGCGCGCGCATGCTGATCATGGCGGACGGCAGTTACCTGGGTCTGCTCAGCGGCGGCTGCCTCGAAGCGGATCTCAAGCTGCACGCGCAGCAGGTGATCGACAGCGGTGTGCCGCGCGCCGTCGAATACGATATGCGCGGGCCCGACGACATATTGTTCGGGATCGGCGCCGGATGCGAAGGGGCGATGCGGGTGCTGCTCGAGCCGGCGAACGGCGCCAGCCGTGCGGCTGACGCTCTCGCGGCTGCGGGACGGTGCGCGAGTTTGGGTGCGCCCACCTGCCTCATCACCGTCCACGAATCGACGACGATGCCTTTGGGAACCTACAGCGCCGAATCGCTGCCGCCCGACCTCGCCGCGCAGGCCCGCCAATCGCTCGCCGAGGCCTGCTCGCGCGAGGTGCGCCGCGACGGCGAACGCCTGCGCGCGTTCGTGCAATTTCTGCCGCCGTCCCCTCACCTGCTGATCTGCGGTGCGGGCCCGGATGCCGAGCCCGTGGCGAACGCCGCACGAACCCTGAGGTGGCGCGTGTCGGTGGTCGACCATCGCCCGGCCTACGCGGATGCGCGGCGGTTTCCAGGCGCTGCGGTCATACTGGCCGATGCAGGCGCGCTGCGCAGCGCCGTCGCACTTAACACTTGCCATGCCGCGGTCGTGATGAGTCACCACCTCGTGTCCGACGTGGCGTATTTGCGGGAACTCAGCTCCGCCGGAACCCCGGGTTACGTGGGCCTTTTAGGACCGGCCGCGCGACGCTTCCGGATCGCGCAGGAGTTGGGTGCGGCGGCCGACGGGCTGCGAACGCGATTGCGCGGCCCGGTCGGCATCGACATCGGTGCGGTGACTCCCGAGGCGATCGGGATCGCCATCGTGAGCCAGGTACACGCCGCGCTCGCGGGCCGCCCCTGTGGTGATGCTGCCACATTTGAACCCTGAATTCTCGGTTCCCATGGACCTTTGGCTTCAGCGGCGTAGAATCCCCCTCAACGGGCGCAGACCCTCCTCACAACAAAGCTGGCTGACCAAGAGCGTCACTCTGTGTGCTCTCTTGCGTCAATAGGGAGTTAGGCATGAACAAGAATGTCACGGCGCCGGCTATATTGCTGGCCGCCGCGCTACTGGCCGCGTGCGGCGGCTCCAGTTCGCCGACCGCGACGGTCAATGTCGCCACGACGCCCGGCACACTCTCGGTAAACCCTCCGTTTCGCATCGCGTCCCTGGATGCCGCAGCATTACAGGCCGCACTTTCGGCCACTGCGGCCGGCGCACAATTGTTGGCGCTCACGGACAACCCGGTTTGCGGCGTGGATTTTTACTATCTCAAATTCATGACGCTCGGCGGTGCGGGCGAGATGACCCAATCCTCGGGTGCGCTGATGGTGCCCACGGGCGCCGCGCCGACCTGCTCTGGTCCGCGGCCGATCGTCGAGTATGCGCACGGCCCCTGGACCAATCAGGCGGCGAATATTGCCAACATCACCGATCCCTCGAACACCGAAGGAGCGCTGCTTGCGGCCATGTTCGCGGCGCAGGGCTACATCGTCGTGGCCCCGAACTACGCCGGCTACGACATATCGACGCTCGGCTATCACCCGTTCCTCGACGCGAAACAGCAATCGGGTGAAATGATGGATATCCTTGCGGCCGCGCGCACCGCGCTCCCCAACACCTTTACGCCCGCCACCAGCGACAACGGGAAATTGTTCCTGACCGGCTATTCCGAGGGCGGCCACGTCGCCATGGCGACGCTGCGCGCGCTCGAAGCCGCCGGCGACAAGGTCACGGCCGCCGCGCCGATGTCGGGTCCTTACGCACTGGAAGCTTTCGGGGACACTGTTTTCTACGGCGGCGTCGATTTGGGTTCGACGGTGTTCGCACCGCTGTTCGCCAACAGCTACCAGCACGCGTACTCGAATATCAACAATGACCCCGCGGGTCCCATCTTCTCATCGACCTATCCGAACGCCGAGACGCAACTCCCGAGCACCACGCCCATCGATACGATATTCGCGGAAAATCTCTTGCCGATGGCGGCGCTGTTCGACAGCGCCACACCGACGCAGGCCGAATACCCCATGGTTCCGCCGCCATTGATCGCGGCGATGGCGGTGCCGCCCATCGATCCCAGCGTCCCGGTCACGGCGGTCTGGAACGCCGGCTTCGGCAATCCGTACCTCATCAACAACAATTACCGGGTCGGCTATGTGCTCGATGCGGCGCAGGATCCGGACGGCGCGGTGCCGGCACCCCAGCCGGGTGTTCCGCTCGCCAAGGTCAAACCGACGCAAGGGCTGCGCCAGGATTTTTACGTCAATGACCTGCGCAACGGCAATTGGTCCCCGACCGTGCCGACGCTGATGTGCGGCGGCAGTTTAGATCCGACGGTGTACTTCAGCGTCAACACCGGAACGATGGCCGCTTTCTGGCAACCCTTGGTGACAGCCGGTCTGGTGACCGTGCTGGACGTCGATCCCCAACCCCCACTTAAACCCGCCGGCTCCTTCATCCTGATACAAGAGGGCTTCCAGGCCTCCCAGCTAGCGCTCTTTAAATTTTATCAAACGGCAGCCGGCGGCGGCCTGTCGGCAGCAGCCGCGCAACAAATGATCGTGGAGGGGTACCACGTGGCCGTCTCGCCGTTCTGCACGCTTGCCGCCCGCTCGTTCTTCAGCCTGTTCTAAGGGGATCGGCCAATGAAAAATCTTAAGATCAACGCGCTGCCGATGGCCGCTGCAGCCTCAATCGCCCTGATCTGCATCAGCGCGGCGCGGGCTGACGATGTGCCGAAGAACAGCCTCCGATTTGGCTCCTACACCGTGTTCTATCACACCAGCGCCGACGATATCTCGGGGCCCTATGTGCCGCCCGGAGTCAACCTGGAGGCCCAGAATGTCGAGACGGCCTATTTCGGATACATCCGCCGCCTGTCGTCGAAATTCGATGTCGAACTGGCGCTCGGGTACCCCCCGCTCGCGAAAGTCAAAGGTGCCGGGCCGGCAACGGTGGGCTCGGTGCCCTACAACGGCGTGGTGGTCTCGGGCGCCCGCTGGATTGCCCCCACCGTGTTCCTCGAATACCGATTCCTGAGCGAAAATTCCCCGTGGCAGCCGTTTGTCGGGGTCGGGGTCAATTACACCACGTTCTACGACCGCGACACCACCGCGGCCGGCAACGCCGCCTTCGGCGGTCCGACGCGCCTCTCGTTGACGGCGTCGGTGGGACCCGCGGCCACTGCCGGAGTCGGTTATCAGGTCTCGGGCCGTTGGCACGTCTACGGCTCGTATTCCATTGCGCAGGTCAAGAGTGACCTCACCGCCAACACGGCCGGCATCGAGCGCACCACGCACATCAGTTACGGACCGCAGGTGCTGATCGTGTCGGTGGGCTACTCGTTCTAGCCGCTTGCCAGACTCTTGATCAACACGGACCAATAGGTCAGCGCGTCGTAGAAGGCATCGACGCGGATGCGCTCGTTGAGTCCGTGCGCGAATTCCTCGCTCTCCTTGATGAACACGCCGCCCACCCCGTACGTGGGAATTCCGGCATTTCTGTACACCGCTCCATCGGTCGCGTAGGAGGCCTGCGTCGGCACGATGCGGGCGCCGGGGTCCGCGGCGCCGACCGCGCGCGCCACCGCGTTCATGACGTCCGGACGCATCGGCGAGGCGTCCGAAACCAGCGCCGCATAGCGCGGGGTGACCTCCACCTTGGGGCCGACCGCCTGCTGCAGAATGGCTTGCACTTGTTGGGCTGAAGTGCCGGGGAAAATCCGGCAGTTGATCGTGGCGGTCGCCGACTGGGGCAGCGCATTTTCGGCGTGCCCGCCGCTCAGCATCGTCGCCACGCAGGTGGTGCGGATCCGGCCCACGTACGCGGGATTCTTTGCGATCTCGGCCGCTGCGGCCGAATCGTGCGGATCGGCCGCGAAGCGCGCCATCGCCGCCCCGAGCGGCCCGGGAGTCACCTCGCCCGCCGCCTTGAAATCCCCACGCGTCCAATCGTTCCACATCACCGGAAACTCGAGGTGTTGCACCGCCTTCAGCGCATCGGCGAGTTCGTAGATCGCGTTGTCGGGGCGCGGCCGGGAGCTATGGCCGCCGGGATTGCGCGTCGTCAACAGATATGCCTCAGCGCTCTTCTCGGCGCCCTGCACATAGAAGAGGAGCGGCTTGCCGGTCTCCTCGCTGAGCACACCACCGCCGCCGTCGCCGTTGAGTGCGAATTCCGCATCCACCAGTTCACGGTGTTTGGTAACCAAGTCCGTGGCGGTCGCTTGCTCGGTTTCCTCATCGCCGCTGAATGCGATGATGAGATCGCGTGTCGGCACGAAACCCTGCACCTTCAGTGTGCAAAAGGTGGTCGTCAGCAGAGCGACTTCCTGCTTCACGTCGGAGGTGCCGCGGCCGAAGAAGTAGCCGTTTTCCTCGATCAGCAGGTACGGGTCGCGCTGCCAATCGGCGCGCTTGGCGGTGACCACGTCCATGTGCGCGATGAAGTCGATCGGCCGGCCGCCGTTGCCGTTGCCGCGGTAACGGACCACCAGCGATGCGGTCTCGCCGAGCGGCAGCACATGGATATCAGCGGCGGCAAATCCGCAAGCCTTGAAGCGACTTGCCAGATAGTCGGCGACCGCCGGAACCTGGCCCTTGCCCACCGAGCTTTCGATGCCCACAATATGCGCAAAAATCTCTCGCGCCTCGGCGCGCACGGCGGCCGAGGCCACGGTCACCGCGCCCGCGGCGCTGTCGGTGGCGCCGTTCGCACTCGTCGCGCCGCTCGCGCCGACCGCGGCAACGGCCAGCGCCGGCATCAATCCCGCCAGAACTGCGGACATTCGCATCGCTCATCCCCCCTCGTTGATCGGCGATATGAGAGCACACTCGAGCGCCGAAAGCGCGCTCCTTTGCGCCCCGGATGGCCGCCGGATCGAGTACATTAACGGGCTTCAGATCCGCGTCGATCCGAGGCACTCACTCTGCACGCGAGGCAAATCGATGAGACAAGCGTATCCGCTCGGCCGATTGGCGGGCATGGTGCTGATCGCCTCGACGGCCATGATGGGCGTCGGCATTCTTAAGGCCGGGCCCGCCGTGACGTGGCCGACGCAAGGCTGGCCGAAAGCGGCGCCCGCGGACGTTGGACTCGACGAGAACAAGCTCGCGGAGTTCGACGCCGATCTTGCTGCCGGCAAATACGCGCTGGTGGATAGTTTTCAGGTATTTCGCTGCGGCAAGGAAGTCTTCGAACGCAAGTACGCCCACAATTACTCGAAGATCTACGCGACGGAGGCGAAAACCAAGGGACCGCTGAACGCCAGGCTCACCGGGCCCTACAACTATTTCGATCCCGCCTGGCACCCTTATTATCGCGACACCGGCCTGCACAGCATGCAATCGGTCAGCAAGACGGTAACCTCCGTGATCTACGGGATCGCCATGACGCGCGGCGACTTCAAGGCCGGGTTGAACACCCCGGTACTGAAATACTTCGACGCGGCCAAGGTGAAGAATGTGGACGAGCGCAAGCGCCGCATGACTCTCAAGGATGTGCTGACCATGACCACGGGGCTCGCGTGGGTCGAAGATGCCGTTCCTTACGACGATCCCAAAAGCGATTCGAGCCTGATGGAAGCCACCGACGACTGGGTGCAATACGTCATCGACAAGCCCATGGTTGCGGACCCCGGAACGGTCTTCAACTACAGCAGCGGCGCTACGGAATTGCTCGCCTATATCTTCCAGAAGGAGACCGGACAGGACATCGACGCGTACGGCGAGGTGCATCTGTTCGCACCGCTCGGCATCAAACATCACTGGAAGAGAACCTATCTCGGCGTGGTGGACACCGAGGGCGGTCTATATCTCGACGGCGCCGATCTCGCGAAGATCGGCTATCTTTACCTGCACCACGGCATGTGGGACGGCCGTCGGATCGTGTCCAAGGAGTGGGTGTCGGAATCGCTGAGGCCGTTTATCGATGCGACCGACCGCTTCAAGTACGGATTCAAATGGTGGCTCTATCCGCGCACGCAAGCCGGACAGTACATCTGGATGGCACGCGGCTTCGGCGGCCAGAGATTGATGGTATTTCCGGAGGAAGATTTGATCGTCACCTTCACCGGCTGGGAAATCCTGCACGACGCCGCACCCACGAGCGACTTGGTGAACCGAATATTGCCGGCGATCAGCGCTCCGAAATGTCGCGGAATGGCGCATTGAGACCGTTAGCGCCATCCGGAACTTAGGTGGACCCTGTTCCCGTAAGCACCGATTCGGCGCAGCTCGCCCGCCGAGCGCTGTTCGGATTCATTCTCACGTTCATCGCCGCGCGCACCGTGGTGCTTCTGATCATGTCGCACCGGATGCCGAATCTGTATTTCTTTTTGCGCGGCACGCACGTCCATCATTTGAACTACGGCATCTTCCTGCTGGCCGGCGTCAGCGCCTATCTTCTGTTTCGCGCACCCGCGGGAAAGGACTTGCGCATTGCCGCGCTGGCCTACGGCATGGCTATGGCGCTGACGTTCGATGAATTCGGCATGTGGCTGCATTTGGGCGGTAGCTATTGGCAGCGAGCAAGCGTGGATGCGGTGATCATCGTTGCCGCAGTGCTCGCCCTCATCGCATTCGCGCCCGCAATACGCAGCTTCGAATCGCGCCACCTAAAGGCTTCGATCGCCATATTGATTGCGCTCGTTGCGTTCGGCGCGGTGATGTACGACGCATCGCTGCAAATCGGCAGGCTGGAAGGCCCGCGATTGGAGGCGCTGGAATTGTCTTCATCCCCATGACCGCGGTTCTGCAAGTCACCTACATGCACCTTCTTAAAACCCCGTCCACGCCTGGGTATGCGGCCGGATCCAAGCGCATGGGACTTGAACGTCTGACGCGCGAGGCGTACCTCGTCCTGTATACCCAGGTCGGCGCGCCGGTGCGTTGGGATCAACGATTGTCGATGTCGAACGCGCAGCTCGAATCGATGCTCGCCGGCTCGAGCTGCCGGATCTATGTCGCGCGCGATGTCCTCGGCAACGCTCTTGGCTTGTGCGAGTTCGACCGCAGCGAATTCCCATCCATTGAACTCAAGAATTTCGGGATAGTGCCCGGGGCGCAAGGCCGCGGGCTTGGGAAGCGGCTCTTGGGGATGGCGCTGCATCAAGAGTGGCAATCGGGTCCCGCTCGCATCTGGCTGCATACGGACACGTGGGACCACCCGGCAGCCGTGCGAGTGTACGAACGGGCCGGGTTCGAGATCTACGACGTTCGCGAGGAGCCGGTCGAATTTCTTTAGCGGCTAAACGGCGGAATATCCAGGACCGCTTCCGACGGTCGGCACAGCTTCACGCCCCAAGGCGTCACGACGATCGGCCGGTTGATCAAGATCGGGTGCGCGATCATTTGGTCGGTGTCTTGAGGTACTCGATGATCGTTGGCTCGACGCCGGCGTTTCGAATCAGCGCGAGCGCGTTGCGGGAGGTACCGCACGCAAACGACGGAATCGGGCATTACACGATGGGCGAATTGTCTATCTCGGCAGCGATCAAGGGCTTTCACGATACTTGGGCTCCAGGACCGAGTCGGTGGACCTCAAGGGGCGCTTTCTGATGCCGGGCATCGTCGACGGGCACATGCACCCGTTCGAAGCCGGCGCGCAACTGCTGAAGTGCAATTTGAACTACGAATCGCTGACCGTCGCCGAATTTCAGCAGCGACTTCAGGCCTGTCTCGATCGAACGAAAGCCGACGAACCGGACGCGTGGCTCGAAGTCGTCAACTGGTTCCAGGAAACCATGCGGCCCGCCGACGTCAAGAAGGCCATACCGATCGCGAAGAAAGTCCAGGCCGTATACCGGCCGCCGGTAGGCTGACACGATCAGGCAAGCGTGATGCTGACCGGGCAATGATCGCTGCCCATGATGTCCGGGTGAATATCCGCGCCCAGCACCCGGTCGCGAAGTCTCGCGGACACCAAAAAGTAATCGATTCTCCACCCGATGTTGCGCGCTCGCGCGTTGGCAAAATGGCTCCACCACGAATAGTACCCATTACCCTGCTTGAAGAGTCGAAACGTATCGACGAATCCGGCGTCCATGTAATTCTGGAATCCCTCGCGCTCCTCGTCCGTGAAGCCTTTCTTGCCGCGATTCGATTGCGGATTGGCGAGGTCGAGTTCCGTGTGCGCGACGTTCAGATCCCCGCACAGAATGACGGGCTTGGTCTTGTCGAGTTGCCGGCAATAGGCGAGGAATGCTGGATCCCAATGCTTGAATCGCAGCGCCAGGCGGCTCAAGTCCTCCTTGGCGTTCGGCGTGTAGACCGTCACCACGTAGAAGTCCTTGAACTCGGCGGTGATCAACCGGCCCTCTTCGGCGCTGTCGCGCTGCAGTTCGTCCGCAAAGGTGTAGCGTTTCGCGAATTCGCGTGGAAATCCGTTGATCACACGGATGGGCTCCGGCTTGGAGAAAATCGCCGTGCCCGAATAGCCCTTTTTGAGCGCCGAATTCCAATATTCCCGATAATCGGGGAGGTCGATTTCCACCTGATTCCGCTCCGCCTTGGTTTCCTGCAGACACAGGATGTCGGGGCGGTGTGCATGAAGAAACGTCTGGAACACGCCTTTGCGGTACACGGCGCGGATGCCGTTGACGTTCCAGGAATAGAGCTTCATGGGGTCATAATACAAGTAAATGAATGACTTGCATGTTGTTGGCGGCTCCCGCAATGGGTCCGCTGCGGTGCAGTCGAGCCTTGCGGCAATCCGTATTGACAATCATTCGCATTCGCGTTCACAATGCTTGGCATGATTGTATGCGTGTGCAAAGCCGTCTCCGAAAGGCACATCCGGGCCGCCGTCAAGGACGGTGCCAGGCAGGTGGCCGATCTGAGCCGAAATCTAGGCTTGGGAACTTGCTGCGGGAAATGCCTGCCGCAGGCCCGTGCCTCTCTGGCCGATTCCTTGCGACAGCACGAGGCGCGCGCTTCCGACTGCTTCCCCGGCAGAGCCACCGAATTCGCGCTCTGACGGCGCGGGCCATTCGAGCATACAATCCTTCGCCTCGCCGAAAGCTTTCTATGAGAGGCCGCCGTGCAGGGTAATGCGAAGGTATTGGATTTTCTCAACCAGGCGCTAAAGAACGAGCTCACCTCGGTCAATCAATATTTCCTGCACGCGCGCATGCTCGATAACTGGGGGCTGAAGCGCCTCGGCAAGATCGAATACGATGAATCCATCGATGAGATGCGCCACGCCGATAGCCTGATCAAGCGCATTCTTTTCCTCGAGGGCATGCCGAATCTGCAGGACCTGGGCAAGTTATTCATCGGCGAGGACGTGCGCGAGATACTGGAGTGCGATCTGAAACGCGAAATGGAGGCGCATCCGATGTACACCGCCGCCATCGCACACTGCGAATCCGTCAAGGACTACGTGACCCGCGATCTACTGGTAGATATTCAGAAAAGCGAAGAAGAGCACATCGATTACATCGAAGAGCAGCTCGGGCTCATCGATAAAATGGGTTTGCACAACTATCTGCAAAGCGCGGCAGGCGAACTGACCGAAAGCTCTTCCGCCTAGCCGGCATTCACGGCCGATCAGTGGCACGCGTCCCGAATCAGCGCGAGTGCCGCAGCGGGCGAATTCGGCTCGAGCGCGTCCAACAATTCCCAGGCCCCGGCCTCGGTCACCACTTGGTATGCATCATCGGGATTGCGAGCCCTGTTGTGCGCCGCATAGCAGACGCTTGCCGAAAGCCTCGCCAATATCAACGGATACAGCGCCCGCTGCTCGAGTTCGGTCAGCGGATAGTGCCGATGGTAGGCGTGAACGACTGCGGCGGCGGCGCCCAGCGGTTCCTTCTCGTGGAGCATCGCGTAAGCGAGTGCAATGGCCAAGTCGCAGACGGTGGCCGAATGAACCAGGTCCCCGAAATCGAGCAGCGCGCGGCGGCTACGCGACGCATGGCCTGGTGCTGGAATTCCAATAATGCCGGCGCATCGTCCCGATTGGCGACTTTAAGGACGAACTTTGCACCTCGTGCATCGACGATGAGAAAATTTTGATCCCGCTCGCTGGGCAGCACGGTGACCCGCCCTTCGATGCCGTAGCGTTGATGGGCGATGGTGAGCGCCTGCGCCGCGGTAAAACGCGGAATGCTGTCGAGGGAAATCGTCATGGCGGCGAAATTGCAGCCGGATCTAGCGGCTCGCGCCATCCACGGCGAACAACTGCCTCTCGATGTCCTGAAATGTCTTGAACTCGAGCGCGTTGCCGGTGGGGTCCAACAGAAACATCGTGGATTGTTCGCCCGCTTGACCCTGAAAGCGCGTGCACGGCTCGATCACGAACTCGACGCCCTCGCGCCTCAGCCGCTCCGCCAACTCGTGCCACTGTCCCGTGCGCAGCACGACGCCGCAATGGGGCACGGGTACTCCCTGCCCGTCCACGAAATTAAAATGGCTCGCGAGCTTGCCCGACGCGCCCAACTCGGGATTCAGGTGGCAGACGAACTGGTGGCCATAGAGATTGAAATCGACCCAGCAGGTATCGCTGCGGCCCTCGGCACAACCTAGGATATCCTTGTAGAAACGGCGCGCCTCGGCGATGTCGCGCACCTGCACCGCGATGTGAAATGGTGTGAGCGGCTGGTTCACGAAGCCTACGACACGAATTTCGAAGGACTCTGCATGATTTTGCTCCGCCATGGTCAAAGCTACTTCAACCTGCATTTCAGCGAGACCCGGGTGGATCCG